>OCZA010000020.1_pt1 | contig 51199 bp, 77 predicted proteins | sample 1539021 | NCBI WGS metagenome assembly OCZA01 (sample SAMEA2619376, study PRJEB22493) | marine metagenome | biome: marine biome (ENVO:00000447); feature: surface water layer (ENVO:00002042); material: "saline water (ENVO:00002010), including plankton (ENVO:xxxxxxxx)" | depth 5 m | reverse complement strand
TAACCTTTGTAGATCTAGGAACTGGTTCGGGTGCGATTAGCATAGCTTTAGCACTTGAGAATCCAAACTGGAATGGAATTGCAACTGATATAGATAAAAATGCTATTAAAATTGCATCGAGGAATTTTGCAACTTATTCTAATCAATCAAATTTGAAATTTTATAATGGAAATTGGTGGGATCCTCTTAAAAATTTCAAAGGTGAAATTGATTTTGCGGTATCAAATCCTCCATATATTCCCCAAGAAACTTATGAAGTATTACCAAAAGAGGTAAAGAGTTTTGAGCCTAAACTTGCTCTTTTGGGAGGGAAAGAAGGCCTAGATCATATAAATGAAATAGTTCAAAATGCCCCCCTTTACTTAAAAGATAAAGGGTGGTTATTGATTGAGAATCATTTTGATCAAGGTGAGAAAGTTAAAAAATTATTTCTTGAAAATAGATTTACTTCTGTAAAAGTTTTAAAAGATTTTTCTGGGATTGGAAGATTTACAATAGGAAGATATAAATAAATTATTAGTTAATAATTTTAATGAATGTCATAGATCAAAAATTAGCTTTAGAAAAACTAAATAGTGGATCCCCTATAGTTTTTCAGACAGACACTTTACCTGCAATTGGATGCTTACCAAAGTTTTCAGAAATGATTTATAAGATAAAAAAAAGAGATATTAAAAAACCTTTAATTTTAATGGGAGCTGAAAATTTTCAATTTGATGATTTTGTTCATGAATCGGCATTAGATGATTTCAAATATATTGCATCTTGTTATTGGCCAGGACCCTTAACAATCATTGTTCCGATTTCTGAAAAAAGAAGATCATTTTCAACTAGTAGTAACTATACAATTGGTTTACGAATACCAAATTCAAAAATGGCTAAACTACTCTTAAAGAAAAGTGGTCCATTACTAACCTCAAGTGCAAACATATCAGGTATGCCTACAGCTACTAATGCAAAAGAAATTTCGATTAGTTTGCCGAATGTAAATATTTTAGGACCCGTTCCCTGGGAAAATTGTAGTGGTAATGCAAGTACAATAATTTCTTGGGCGAATCATGGGAAATGGAAAATAATAAGAGAAGGTGATATCTCAATTACAGGTATAAATTAATGCTTCTTCTTATTTTTTTTATTTTGTTGACACAAACTTTTTCTTATTGGATTTTTGAACCTTTAACAGCATTTTTAACTCATCTATTGGAGATAAGATTTTTGCCAACTTTTCTTTTATTCATTTTTATTTTTCTATTTTGGACAAAAAAAGAGGAATCAAATATAGAACTTTGAAAATGCCGGCTAACAGATTTGAACTGATGACCTTCGCTTTACAAAAGCGCTGCTCTACCGCTGAGCTAAGCCGGCATAAATTTTATTTTACATACAACTAGGTGGTATTTGATAATTTATTAATTTTGATTTTAAAACGTTTATTTCTTTTTCTGTGTGTCTTCATTTTTTTTAAATTCAATTTCTCCAGTAAGAGTTCTTTTTATAGGAAGATTCGCAACTAACGCTGTCATTCTATCTTCGGTTTCTAGACTTACAGCTACTTCCTCAAAATCAATCTCAACATATTTAGCAACAACATCAAGTATTTCTTTTCTCATCTTATCCAAAAGATCAGTTGTCAATGAACTCATGTCAACTCTGTCATGAGCTAAAACTAATTGCAATCTTTCTCTAGCAGTATTGGCACTAGCCGTTTCTCTGCCTAGCAATTTGTTTATTAGGTCTCTGAGAGTCATCATTTTTAAAAAATCTTTGTTTGCATTAATCTCATGAATTTATCTTTAAGGCTTTTCCCTTCATTCTTTGGATCGATAATTGGAATATCTTTTCCTGTAAGCCTTTGAGATACATTTAAATAGCATTTTTTAGCAGGAGATTTACTATCAGAAAGAGTAAGGGGTTCCCCTCTGTTTGTACTTATTATTACTTGTTCATCCTCTAAAACAATACCCAGCAATGGTAATGAAAGGATACTTTGAACATCTTCTATCGAGAGCATTTCTTGATTAGCCATCATATTAGGGCGAACTCTATTAATTACTAACTGTATTGGCTTTATATCAGAAGTATTTAAAATTCCTATAACTCTATCTGCATCACGAACTGCAGATAATTCTGGGTTTGTAACCACTATGGCTTCTTTGCATGCTGAAAGAGCATTTTTAAAACCATCTTCAACTCCTGCAGGACAATCTACTAAAACGTAATCAAACTTCTCACTAAGTAATTTACTGATTTGTTTCATATCTTCAGGCTTCATCCAGTCAAGCATCCTAGGATCACCAGCTGGTAATAGAGCTAAATTCGGCTCCTTTTTATGTCTAACTAATGCTTGATCAAGACGACAATTCTTGTCTAAAACATCTTGCGCTGTATAAATAATACGATTCTCCAAACCTAATAGAAGATCTAGATTCCTCAATCCAAAATCAGCATCTAACACAGCTGTTGTAGCTCCACTATTTGCTAGGGCAATACCAAGGTTTGCCGTTAGGGTAGTTTTACCAACCCCACCTTTGCCGGAACAGATCAAGATAGTGCGAGTATTTTTCGACACAGAAAATGAATAATTTCATAAATAATAAGCTAGTTTTAAAAAATTAAAATTTTGTAAAAGTTAAGTAATTCTTAAATTTATTACTTATAAATAAATTTATTTCAAAATATTTATTTACTACAAGTTTTGATTTAGAAGATAAGGTTTGATAATTATTTTATGGTCTTCCAAAATTGCAATTTCGGGATGTTGACCCTTAGGCTTCTCTTTTGGACCTATAGCTACAATTTCGCAGATTCTTAGTTGTAGAGGGTTTAGATAAAGCGAGGCAATAGAAGCATTTTTATTTCCATTTTTTCCGGCGAAAGCGATACCAAATAATTTCCCCCATACATAAACGTTATTATTTGCGGAAATAATAGCTCCGGGATTTACGTCACCAATAATAAAAAGATCACCATTTGAAGATATTCGATCCCCTGATCTAACCGTGCCTTTGTGAAGTATGTCCTTTTTTAGATATGAAGGATCTAGTGGTAATTGATTTTCAAGGTCTTTGATTTTTAAAAACGTTGAGTTGATTTTTAAAGACTTTCCACTTAAGACTGTTTCTCTATTATTTGAATAAATATTTGAAAGCTTAATGAAATGTTTTTCAAGGATAAGTTTTAATTTTGCTAATTCGTATGAATTAATTTTTTCATTTTCTGTAATTAGATTTGCTGCAGCTGGGGCTTCTTTAGTAATTAAATTGTCGAAAAAATTTTGATCAATCTCAAAATTTTTGAAAGAAAATGATTTTATAAATTCATTAGCAATACCTCTTAAAATTAATTTCATTTATACGTTAGCTCTTTCTATTGCAATCTGATCCTCTATCTCTTTTCTAAACTCTCCTGGATAAATAATTAGTGAAGTATTCTTTGAAGACATTAGTGTATTTATTAAATCTGATTGATTTTCCAATAGGTTCTGATATGTACCATCCCATATTTTTAGAGAATTATCAGACTTAAAACCTTTAAAAGATCTTTCTTTAATTCCGCAAAATATCTCTGAATCATAATTATTTAATTTACATTTTTTTCTGGCAAAAGCTAAGATTTCTAGTCTTTTTAATTTTGTGAGAAAACTTATATCTGATGCTTTTAGTAAGTTTCTATCAATAAACATCTTACAAAGAGTCTCTAAAGGTTCAAAAGATTCTTCTTTCCATTTCATTAAATGGAAATAAAATACAATATCATCATTCGCAAGGAAGTCCTTAACCTCAAGTTGGTTTGGAAAAAATATCCATCTGCGCATGCTTTCATCTATCCATAAGTCCTTTTTTACGGAATCTTTTTTGATAATTTGAATAATTTTTTCTAAAATCCAAGTAGAAATTTCATTGATTCTGTGGTTATAAATAGTTCTATACATCATGTTCCTTAGAACTAAAAAATGTTCAATAGCTATTACTCCTTTTGGTTTGATTGCGATATTCCCATCAGGAGAAAAAGTAAGAGCTGAAATAATTCTTTCTAAGTCTACTAATCCATATTTTGTTCCAGTGTTATAACTATCACGAAGCAAATAATCAAGTCGATCACAATCTATTTCACTACTAATTAATGTTTTTAAAGGTCTTGAGAATAGGTTTTTAGTTGTAAATAAGTCTCCAATTTGATTAGGTAATTCGGTTCCGAAATTCTTAAGAATTGAAGAGATAGGTGAATAATTCTTAACTAAATTTTTAGACCATAACTCATGATCATGAGCAAATATAACCTCACTTGTATGACTTAAGGGACCATGGCCTAAATCATGTAAAAGAGCAGCACCAAAAAGTATGAATTTATTTTGTCTAAACTCAGGCTTTATTTCTACTAGTTTTCTATAAATCTTTCTCGCGACGCAAAATACACCAATTGAGTGTGTGAATCTGCTTGATTCTGCTCCGTGAAAAAGAAGAGAGGCCGCACCTAATTGTTTTATCCTTCTCAATCTCTGAAATGCCAAAGTATCAATTAGCTGCATAATCATTAATTCTTCTGGTTTGTCTGAATCAATGATTATTTCTTTATGAATTGGATCATGAAAAATTCTTTTATTGTTCATAACTAAAAAATTATCTATTAAAAAAAAATCTTTTTTTAATTTTCAATGTCTTTGTTTTCTAATTCATTTACTTTTGCTTCAAAATCATTTTCATCAAATAAAGCGTTTAGGAATATCTCTGCATTTTTTACCCATTTATCCTCAGAATTGCCGTATTCCCTAGCCTCGGGTAGGCCTAAAATTTTATCAGGAGTTATGCCCTTACCCTGAATATTATTACCCTGAGGTGTTAAATAACTGGCAACAGTAATAGCAATACCACTGTCTTCACCTAAACTTTTCAAAGACTGAATAAGTCCTTTCCCATAAGTTTGTTCACCCATTAAAGTTGATCTCTTATTATCTTGCAGGGATCCTGCCAGGATTTCACTTGCGCTTGCAGTACCTTTGTTTACTAAAGTAACCATCGGGCCATCAAAGGAAGTATTTTTCTGAGAAATTATTGCATCCTTAATGCCATTTCTATCTTTTGTTTCTACGATTGGTTTTTCGCTTAGAAATGAGTCTGCAACTGCAATTCCAGAACTTACTAACCCGCCAGAGTTATTTCTTAAATCAAGTATTACCCCCTCAACTTCTTTATCTTTGAGTTCCTGTAGAGCCTCTTCAATTTTTTTTGGAACACTTTCACTAAATTGAGTTATTCTTAAATATCCAATTGTATGAGAGTCATCTCTCAATCTCTTTGTTCTTACTGGTCTAAGGTCAACTGATCTTCTTTCTAAATCAAGTTCTTTAGTCTCATCAGACATGGATTTAATTTGAACAAGAACCTTTGTTCCAGATTCTCCTCTAAGTTTTGATGCCGTATTTGCCAGCCCTAACTCGGAACAAGATATTCCATCAACCTTATCTATTTTATCTCCACTAATTATCCCTGCTTCTTCGGCAGGAGATCCTGCTAATGTCGAAATAACTTTGATTTCTTTAGTCATTTCATCTTCTCCTAATTGAAGTCCTACGCCATTTATTTCACTTCCAAAATTGCTTGTTTTCAGAAGTTCATAATCTTTTGGCTTTAATATTCTTGTAAAAGGATCTTCAAGAGGTTTCAACATATCTTCAATTGCAGAATAAGCCTCATCACTTGTTTCAATTTGTTTCTGTAATGTTTTTTGTCTAATCCTCTTCCACTGGATTTCATCAAGCCTTTCTGGATCATAATATCCCTCATTTACTAACGTCCAAGCGTCAAGTACAAATTGCTTGCTATCACTAAGCGCATTAACGCTTGGAATATACAAAAAATTGGTAGAAAAAATACAGATCATCATGATTATGATCCATTTTTTGAATATTAAAAATTTGTTAAAAGATGAATTCATTGGGTTAAGTGTTAACACCAAGTAAGTGAATTTTAAGTAAGCTTTTTATATCAAAGCTATTTTTTTTTGGATGTCTGATTCCTCTTCTGTTTATGACTGGTTTCAAGAGAGACTTGAAATTCAAGACATAACTGACGACGTAACTTCCAAGTACGTACCCCCTCACGTAAATATTTTTTACTGTTTAGGAGGCATAACTTTAGTATGCTTCTTAATTCAATTTGCAACAGGTTTTGCAATGACTTTTTATTATAAGCCGACTGTTACCCAAGCTTATAATTCTGTTAGCTACTTAATGACTGATGTAAGTTTTGGTTGGTTAATTAGATCTGTTCATAGATGGAGTGCTTCTATGATGGTATTAATGTTAATTCTTCATGTATTTAGGGTATATCTTACTGGAGGATTTAAAAGACCAAGAGAATTAACATGGGTAACGGGGGTTGTTATGGCAGTTATAACAGTTGCTTTCGGAGTTACTGGATATTCACTTCCATGGGACCAAGTTGGATACTGGGCAGTTAAAATAGTTTCAGGTGTTCCTGCAGCAATACCGATTATTGGCGATTTTATGGTTGAACTCCTTCGAGGAGGAGAAAGTGTTGGTCAATCTACTCTAACTAGATTTTATAGCCTCCATACTTTTGTTCTACCTTGGTCTTTAGCTGTATTTATGCTTATGCATTTTCTAATGATTCGTAAACAAGGTATTTCAGGTCCGTTATAAACCCTTATAATTTTAAAAACTGAACATTTTGAATTATTTTATATGTCTACTTTAAAAAAACCTGATTTATCTGATCCTAAATTAAGAGCTAAGTTAGCTAAAGGTATGGGCCATAATTATTATGGTGAGCCTGCTTGGCCAAACGATCTTTTATATATTTTCCCAGTTGTAATACTTGGAACTATTGCTTGCGTAGTTGGTCTTGCTGTTTTAGATCCTGCGATGTTGGGAGACAAAGCTAATCCATTTGCTACCCCTCTAGAAATTTTGCCTGAGTGGTATCTCTATCCTGTATTTCAAATTCTGAGAGTTGTTCCTAATAAGCTACTTGGAATCGCTCTTCAAACATTAATTCCTCTTGGATTAATGATTCTGCCCTTTATTGAAAATGTAAACAAATTCTCTAATCCTTTTAGAAGACCAGTTGCGATGTCAGTCTTTCTTTTTGGAACTTTTTTAACTATTTATTTAGGAATTGGTGCTTGCTTACCTATAGATAAATCTCTTACTTTGGGATTATTTTAAAGGTCTTTAAAGATTAAACATGTCTAAGTCATTATTATCTTCTCTTAGAAAGTGATGCATCAATAAAAATCCAACTATTGTCCATGTCTGATAGGTTCTTGACTGCTGTCCAACCCATGTACCAGTAGGTCCGTCAAAATATTCTGCCCACTCTTGTTTTGGTAATTGATTAAGTTGACACCAATAAGATTCTTCTATTAAAGATCTCATCTCTTCCATTAAAATCACATCTTCAGTAGGAAATTTTTTTTGATGTAAAAGAACAGAAGCTCCAAAATACCAAAGTAAACTTGGCCAATGACCTCCGTTGTGATAACTCCAAGGCCAGTTTTTAGGATCTGAACCTGTTTTATTCTGCCATTCCTCTACATCCATGTGAGGGTGACATATTCTCATCGGCATTTGTGCCATAAGATGTTGTCTGTTGTGAAGCACTAGTCTAAAAAGTGCTCTTTGTTCTTCAGATGGGAGAACTCCAAACATGCATGCTAAAGAATTCCCTAAGCTATAAAATCTAAAGTCAGGTCTACCAGTCCTAATGTTGCCTATTAAATATCCACCTCTGTTCTCTAACCAGTCTTGTAGCCATGAAGGGACTACCTGAGGTTGAACATTAAATTCATTAAAATGTTGGTCATCGCCGTATTGTTCTGTTGGCCTTCTTCTTAGAATTTGCATTGTTTGGCTTGTAACCCAGTAATGCTTTAAAAGAAAACTTCTTAAATCCTCAACCCATTGACTAGTAAGAATAAGTCTCTGGTCTAATAATCTACTAACGTGATCTTCACGGCTTAATTCCATTAGATTTATACAACTTTTTAAACATCCATGAAGTAATACCTCCACTTCCAAAGGTGCGCCCCAGACATCCATTGGTCTATCAATCATAAATGCACAGTCTGGAACGAAAAGAACAGGTGTCCCCTCAAATGTTGGATGTAAAACTAAATCTAGTAAAAGTTGAATCCCTCTCTGCACACTTTGGCTTTTACCAAATGAATGATCACCACTCTTGTTGACATAAAACCAGCATAATATTGGCCACCATAAACTTGCATCAGCAGAAGTAATTCTTCCTATGGATCTCTGGCCATAGTCGCCAATTAATTTTCCTTTTTCTTCGACAAAACTTGTGGGAAATACACCCCTTGTTTGATAATTAGTGCTTTGCAGCTCAAGACATACCTTTAAAAACTTTTTTACAATATCGTACCTTTTTTGGGTAATGAGATAAATCATTACTGGAACATTATCTCTTAGAAAAATTTCACCATAATTTAACTTGAGGTTTTTTGTAGGGTGTTCTAGTGCCGCAACACTGCCAACCAACTCCCCTGAAATTTCAACTAAGGTCTTTTCAAAGTGTTTTTTTGCATTTGTTACAATTTTGTCTTCATCTGAACTTGGACGAACTCTTAAATTTTTTTGACTAAATCTTTCTGCCATTTCAGTTGAATCCCTTTAATTAAGCCTAGTTCTTTAAGTGGACTTTGAACAAAATAAAAATTAATAAAAAAATTTTGTATAAAAGGTTGCAAAATTACAGTCGGATGGTTTAGTATTTTCTTCTGGGCAAAAATATTTTTTTTGCATTATTCAAACAATTATCTTAAATCTAATTTTTGGTAAATGAATGAATTTTTTGGAGATTTGATTTCGATCAATATCTTTAGCCAGTAGAAGGGTTTTCCTTCTAAATGGGTTATTCACTTGTTGTTTAACTCTGCACCTAGAAAATTTAAAACTTAGGAACTGATGCTTTTATTGCGTCAAGAATTTATCAAATTTAGGTTTGATAATTTTGAGATGTATTTGCAATAAAGGTGTGAGGTCCCGTCAAGAATATATAAATTGTTTTCAATTGCTAACTTTTTAGTTTTTTGAAAACCAACGGATCTGAGATCTTGGAAAGTCACTTTGAAATATTTTTAATGTGCACTCAAAGTAATCCTTAATTATTTAAGGAGGCTGAACCTAAATAACTTAAGTCAATCTTATTTTTATTTGGAGAACGCAATTCATATTGAGTAGATTTTGTCTACAAAAGGATTTGAACACAACGGAGAGTTTGATCCTGGCTCAGGATGAACGCTGGCGGCGTGCTTAACACATGCAAGTCGAACGAACCTTCGGGTTAGTGGCGGACGGGTGAGTAACGCGTGAGAATCTGCCCTCAGGAGGGGGATAACGGTTGGAAACGACCGCTAATACCCCATATGCCGATAGGTGAAATGAATTTCGCCTGAGGATGAGCTCGCGTCTGATTAGCTTGTTGGTGAGGTAATGGCTCACCAAGGCTTCGATCAGTAGCTGGTCTGAGAGGATGATCAGCCACACTGGGACTGAGACACGGCCCAGACTCCTACGGGAGGCAGCAGTGGGGAATTTTCCGCAATGGGCGAAAGCCTGACGGAGCAACGCCGCGTGAGGGACGAAGGCCTCTGGGCTGTAAACCTCTTTTCTCAAGGAAGAAGATATGACGGTACTTGAGGAATAAGCCACGGCTAATTCCGTGCCAGCAGCCGCGGTAATACGGGAGTGGCAAGCGTTATCCGGAATTATTGGGCGTAAAGCGTCCGCAGGCGGCCTTTCAAGTCTGCTGTTAAAGCGTGGAGCTTAACTCCATTATGGCAGTGGAAACTGATCGGCTTGAGTATGGTAGGGGCAGAGGGAATTCCCGGTGTAGCGGTGAAATGCGTAGATATCGGGAAGAACACCAGTGGCGAAGGCGCTCTGCTGGGCCATTACTGACGCTCATGGACGAAAGCCAGGGGAGCGAAAGGGATTAGATACCCCTGTAGTCCTGGCCGTAAACGATGAACACTAGGTGTCGGGGGAATCGACCCCTTCGGTGTCGTAGCTAACGCGTTAAGTGTTCCGCCTGGGGAGTACGCACGCAAGTGTGAAACTCAAAGGAATTGACGGGGGCCCGCACAAGCGGTGGAGCATGTGGTTTAATTCGATGCAACGCGAAGAACCTTACCTACACTTGACATGCTGAGAAGTTACTAGAGATAGTTTCGTGCCTTCGGGAACTCAGACACAGGTGCTGCATGGCTGTCGTCAGCTCGTGTCGTGAGATGTTGGGTTAAGTCCCGCAACGAGCGCAACCCACGTTTTTAGTTGCCAGCATTTAGTTGGGCACTCTAGAAAGACCGCCGGTGATAAACCGGAGGAAGGTGTGGATGACGTCAAGTCATCATGCCCCTTACACCCTGGGCTACACACGTACTACAATGCTACGGACAAAGGGCAGCAAACTCGCGAGAGCTAGCAAATCCCATAAACCGTGGCTCAGTTCAGATCGTAGGCTGCAACTCGCCTACGTGAAGGCGGAATCGCTAGTAATCGCAGGTCAGCATACTGCGGTGAATACGTTCCCGGGCCTTGTACACACCGCCCGTCACACCATGGAAGTTGGCCACGCCCGAAGTCGTTACTTTAACCCTTGTGGAGAAGGACGCCGAAGGTGGGGCTGATGACTGGGGTGAAGTCGTAACAAGGTAGCCGTACCGGAAGGTGCGGCTGGATCACCTCCTAACAGGGAGACAACAAAATGTAAATATTAATTTTGTCACCTTAGGTCGATCGGTATCTCAGATTCTTATTTTTTTAAGAATTTCAGTTTCTAAGTTTTTTCTAGGTCACACCCATCACTTTTTCCTGGGCCATTAGCTCAGGTGGTTAGAGCGCACCCCTGATAAGGGTGAGGTCCCTGGTTCAAGTCCAGGATGGCCCATTCGTTGTTGGGGGTATAGCTCAGTTGGTAGAGCGCCTGCTTTGCAAGCAGGATGTCAGCGGTTCGAGTCCGCTTACCTCCACTGAATACCACCTCTTACATATATTTAAAGAGGGAAATTGTTTTGAGTCGTGTCCTAATTTGCTCTGAGCGAATCTAGCTTCCTATTTTATTCAATAAATAAGATGCTGGACTCATTGAATTTTTTTTCATTGTTTTCAGAGAACCTTGACAACTGCATAGATTATTTTTGAAGACAATAAGCATCTTTAATGATGCAGATTTATTATTTGTGCGAATGCATTAAATAACAATTCTATTAAGCTGATGCTTCAATTATTGAAGTTATTGGTCAAGCTACAAAGGGCTCACGGAGGATACCTAGGCACACAGAGGCGATGAAGGACGTGGTTACCTGCGATAAGTCTCGGGGAGTTGGAAGCACACTTTGATCCGGGAATTTCCGAATGGGGCAACCCCTTGAACGACCAACTGAATATATAGGTTGGTGCGAGCTAACCCAGCGAACTGAAACATCTTAGTAGCTGGAGGAAGAGAAAGTAAATAACGACTCCCTCAGTAGCGGCGAGCGAACGGGGAATAGCCCAAACCGATAGTCTTGACTATCGGGGTTGTGGGACAGCAATATGGATCAACAATTCTAGAAGAAACGTTTGAATGGCGTGCCATAGAGGGTGAAAGCCCCGTAATTGAAAGATGAGTTGACCTAGCTGTATCCCGAGTAGCACGGAGCACGTGGAATTCCGTGTGAATCTGCGAGGACCACCTCGTAAGGCTAAGTACTACTGTGTGACCGATAGTGAAACAGTACCGCGAGGGAAAGGTGAAAAGAACCCCGGGAGGGGAGTGAAATAGAACATGAAACCGTGAGCTTACAAGCAATGGGAGCCCGACTAATCGGGTGACCGTGTGCCTGTTGAAGAATGAGCCGGCGACTTATAGGCACTGGCGGGTTAAACCGGAAATGGTGGAGCCACAGCGAAAGCGAGTCTTAATAGGGCGTTTGTCAGTGTTTATAGACCCGAACCCTGGTGATCTAACCATGGCCAGGATGAAGCTTGGGTGATACCAAGTGGAGGTCCGAACCGACTGAAGTTGAAAATTCAGCGGATGAGCTGTGGTTAGGGGTGAAATGCCAATCGAACCAGGAGCTAGCTGGTTCTCCCCGAAATACGTTGAGGCGTAGCGTCTAGTGCTCCAGCAGGGGGGTAAAGCAACCATTTCGGTGCGGGCTGCGAAAGCGGTACCAAATCGATATGAACTCTGAATACCCTGTGTGTAACTAGGCAGTCAGACTGTGGGGGATAAGCTCCATAGTCAAGAGGGAAACAGCCCAGACCGCCAGCTAAGGTCCCAAAATTAACGCTAAGTGATAAAGGAGGTGGGATTGCCCAGACAACCAGGAGGTTTGCCTAGAAGCAGCCATCCTCAAAGGAGTGCGTAATAGCTCACTGGTCGAGCGATCCTGCGCCGAAAATGAATGGGGCTAAGCGTTATACCGAAGCTGCGGATAAATTTATTTATGGTAGGGGAGCGTTCTATGTTGGGTGAAGCGTTAGCGTAAGCGGACGTGGACGGCATAGAAGTGAGAATGTCGGCTTGAGTAGCGAAAACATGGGTGAGAATCCCATGCCCCGAAACCCTAAGGGTTCCTCCGGCAGGCTCGTCCGCGGAGGGTTAGTCTGGACCTAAGGCGAGGCCGAAAGGCGTAGTCGATGGATAACAGGTCAATATTCCTGTACCAGTTATGTTTTGGGAAGGGGGACGGAGAAGGCTAGCCAGGCCAGATGTTGGTTACTGGTTCAAGCGTTCAAGGCTTTGAGAGATGGAGAAAACATCTTGAGCTGAGGCGTGAGTACGAGCTGCTACGGCAGCGAAGTTGGTGATGTCATGCTTCCAAGAAAAGCCCTATACCCGTTAAGACATAAATGCCAGTACCCGAAACCGACACAGGTGGGGTGGTAGAGAATACCGAGGGGCGCGAGATAACTCTCTCTAAGGAACTCGGCAAAATGGCCCCGTAACTTCGGGAGAAGGGGTGCCAGCGAGAGCTGGTCGCAGTGAAGAGGCGCAAGCGACTGTTTACCAAAAACACAGGTCTCCGCTAAGTCGCAAGACGATGTATGGGGGCTGACACCTGCCCAGTGCCGGAAGGTTAAGGAAGCTGGTTAGCTTTTAGCAAAGCTAGCGACTGAAGCCCCGGTGAACGGCGGCCGTAACTATAACGGTCCTAAGGTAGCGAAATTCCTTGTCGGGTAAGTTCCGACCCGCACGAAAGGTGTAACGATCTGGGCGCTGTCTCGGAGAGAGGCTCGGCGAAATAGAATTGTCTGTGAAGATGCGGACTACATACACCCGGACAGAAAGACCCTATGAAGCTTTACTGTAGTTTGATATTGTGCTCGGGCTCTAATTGCGCAGAATAGGTGGGAGACGTTGAAATAGTACTTGTGGGTATTATTGAGTCATCGGTGAGATACCACTCTATTAGAGCTAGGGTTCTAACGCTTACCCGTTATCCGGGAAGCGGACAGTATCTGATGGGCAGTTTGACTGGGGCGGTCGCCTCCTAAAAGGTAACGGAGGCGCACAAAGGTTCCCTCAGGCTGGTTGGAAATCAGTCGTTGAGTGCAAAAGCAGAAGGGAGCTTGACTGTGAGACCTACAAGTCGAACAGGGACGAAAGTCGGTTTTAGTGATCCGACGGTTCTGCGTGGAAGGGCCGTCGCTCAACGGATAAAAGTTACTCTAGGGATAACAGGCTGATCTCCCCCAAGAGTTCACATCGACGGGGAGGTTTGGCACCTCGATGTCGGCTCATCGCAACCTGGGGCTGAAGTCGGTCCCAAGGGTTGGGCTGTTCGCCCATTAAAGCGGTACGCGAGCTGGGTTCAGAACGTCGTGAGACAGTTCGGTCCATATCCGGTGTATGCGCAGGAATATTGAGAGGATTTCTCCCTAGTACGAGAGGACCGGGAGGAACGCACCTCTGGTGTGCCAGTTATCGTGCCAACGGTAAACGCTGGGTAGCCATGTGCGGAGTGGATAACCGCTGAAAGCATCTAAGTGGGAAGCCCACCTCAAGATGAGTATTGCCATGGCTTAAGCCAGTAAGGTCACGGGAAGAACACCCGTTGATAGGCTCTACGTGGAAGCTTGGTAACAAGTGCAGCGGAGGAGTACTAATAGACCGAGGGCTTGACCAAATAAACTTAATTTATTGTCTTTAATTTATATTTTCTATGCAGTTCTCAAGGTTCACACTATCCTGGTGTTCATGGCGATGTGGAACCACTCCGATCCATCTCGAACTCGGTTGTGAAACGCATCAGCGGCGAAAATATTTAGGGGGTAGCCCCTTGAGAAAATAGCTCAATGCCAGGTAAAATATTTTAAAGGGTTTACTTTTTTAAAGTAAACCCTTTTTTATTTCTGACATTTACGACACCAATGTGTACTTCTTCCTGAGATTTTCTGTCTCTCAATTAAATTTTTGCATTGACGACATTTTTTACCAGTTCTTCTATAAACATTAGTTTGTAATCCAAAATTGCCATTTTCACCTTCTAAGTCTCTAAAGTCACTAAAGGTTGTTCCCCCTGCACCAATACTTTTTTTTAAAACGTCGACGACAGCTCTTATAAGTCTTTTTATTTCATTTTTTTTAATTGTTCTAGCCTCTCTAAAAGGCGATATGCCTGCAGAGTATAGACTCTCATCTGCATATATATTCCCTATCCCAGCAATTATTGTTTGATCTAATAAAATAGATTTTATGGATCTTGATTTGTTTGAAATTATATTTTTTAGATAATTGACATTAAAATTTTCAGAAAAGGGCTCAGGCCCCAATGTTCCTAATCCCTTAATAATATTATTAGGCGATAATCCGTCTCTAACCCACCACATTTGACCAAAACTCCTTACATCAATATATCTAAGTTCATTATTATGATTATCAAACAGCCTTATTCTTGTATGTTTACAAGGATTAGTAAGAGTATTATTAAAAGTGAAATAACCAGTCATCCTTAAATGAACGACGAGAACACCATTTTCTTCAAGTGATAATTCATTTGCATCAATATTATTACTAACATTTTTCTTTAATTCCGCGATTAAATATTTTCCTCTTCTATTCCATTTATACAACAGTGAATTTTGAAGTCCCTCAATAAAGTCTTTTTTATCAATGGGATACGCAACAGTTGACTCTCTACAGATTTCAACTCTTTTGATAATAAAGTTCTTGAGTTTTTGTTCTAAACCTCTTCTAACAGTCTCAACTTCAGGTAACTCAGGCAAATTTTTAGGCTTTCTCTAATTCACTTTCTGCAAAATTATTAGTATTTGCTCCTCCTTCAGTTCCACTTATTCCCGCATAATTCACCTTTTCAAATCTGACTACACAGTTATACTTTATTCCGGTTGTATCGACTGAAGCAACTTTGCCAATTTCGTTGTACCAGTATGACTCTGGTCTTTTAACTCTTACAAGATCTCCTCTTGAAATTGCCATTAATTTAAATTTAACTAATAAAACAATACCTCAAAAGGGATATCTAAAGAAAAATTATTCACAGATATTAATCAAAGCAATTAACAGAAATCATTTATTAGATTTTTTTCAAATTCTTCTTTAGCCGGAATCCAACCTCTCCATTTTCTTCCAGGAATTCTTACATCTAAATCTTTTGTTGAACACTTTACAGAGATAATAACTTTTTTATTATTTTGATTTAGAGCGTTCAGAAATTTTCTGCCACTTCCTTCTTCTAATTCGGTTTGTTGAGTTGTTAAAGGACCATATTTTTTACTCTCTTTACTTATAAATTGATTAATCTTTTCTTCTTTAAGTGAAGTATTAACTTCTTGATTATTGATATTCTTTTCACTTAAAAATAATTTCGAACCAACTTCTAATGAATCTGGATTCTTGAGATTGTTAATTTCAATAAGTTCTTTAAAGTTTAAACCATATTTAGTAGAGATTTCTATAAGGCTCTCCCCTTTTTTGACGAGATGATATTTATTATTTATATCCTTATTAGGTTTACTTTCTTGACTAGAATCATAAATTTTTAGATTCTGTCCTACATATATATAATTTTCATCTTTTAAATTATTTAATTTAATAATGAAATCTTTTTTTATTGAATAAAGATTTGAGATACTTGTAATCGTATCGCCCACTTGAACGATATGAGTTTTTTTAAAGTCTGATATTTCATTATTAGATGATTCTACCTTCGTAGTATTTTCAATTTGATTATTTGATGAATCAATAATTTCTTCAGCCTTTATAAAATTAGTATTGAAAAAATTAATAATGAAGGCAAATAAAATAAACGTTAATTTCATTAATTTATCTATTTTCTTAAAGATAATCTCTGTATTTAAAATCGCTAGACTTTTGAAACCAAACTAATTAATTTAAATCTTAAAAATAAATTTTATAATTTTCATTACTTTGTCATAAGGGGGGTATCTCAAATTCAAATCAAATAAAAAGCCTTTATAAGTTATGGATTTTTGATTTGAAAAGTTCTTAAATCCTTCCTCTCCATGAAATTTACCCATTCCACTTTCTCCAACCCCTCCAAATGGCAAATTTGGAATAAGTACAGGCAACATAACATCGTTAATACAAACGGTGCCAGAGCTTGTAACTTTAGAAATATGATCATGGATTTTTTTGTTTCCTCCAAAAATATATATTGCTAAGGGCTTTGAAGCTTGATTAATTTTTTTTAATGCTGAATCTTTATTGTCAATCCCAATAACTGGAAGAAGGGAGCTAAATAATTCTTTTTGAATAATATTTTTATCTTGTAATTTTACTTTTAAAATTGTGGGTGATATTTTCATTCTTTTTTTACTACAAGTTCCTCCAAACAAAATACGTTTCTCCTTTTTATATCTTTTGAGAAGTTCTGAAGTCATGGAAAATTGGTTTTTTTGCAATTTGGATAAGTTTTTTGAGATTATTGGATCTTCTCCATAAAAAATATTTATAAATTTCTTTAACTCTTCAACTAATTGATTTTCAATTTCTTTCTCTACAAATATATGATTAGGCGCCATACATGATTGGCCTGAATTGAAAAATTTCCCCCATACAATTCTTTTTGCTGCAATTTCTAAATTTGCATTTTTGAAAATAATTACTGGATTTGTTCCACTAAGTTCAAGTGTTAATGGAGTTAAGTTTGTTGAAGCTGATTTCATAATAGATTTTCCCGTTTCAGTACTTCCTGTAAAAAAAATATGATCGAAATTTTGTTCTACCAGTTTTATTGACTCTTTATAATCTCCCTCAATCGTTAACAAAATATCTTTTTGGAAATATTTATCAGTTAATTTTTTGATTAGTTTAGATGTAGAAGAACATTTTTCTGATGGTTTTATTACAGCAGTATTTCCCGAAGAAAAAATATTTACGAGGGGCTTTAAGAGATACAATAAAGGATAATTATATGGCCCTAAAATCAGTACACAACCTAGTGGTTCGTAGATTACTTTTGAGAATGATGGGAAAAGATATATTGGCGTTTTTACCTTTTTTGGTCGCATCCATAATCTAAGATTCTTCTTTATTAAGGAAATTTCTTCTTTAATTAAGAGTATTTCTGAAAGAGCTTCAATTTCTGATTTACCTAGATCAAGGAAAAGAGCTTTGATTATTTCTTTTTTATTCTCATCTAAAAGTTGAGAAACCTTCCTAATCTGCTGGATCCTCCAACTTATACTCTCTGTTTGACCGGTAATTACTTTATTTTTTAATTCCTCAATATTTGATTTATACGATTTATCTAAAATATTCATCTAGAAAATTTTTTATATGATAGTTAATATATCAGATTAATAATATTAAATATCGATAAATTATTTAAACAAATAAGGCCTTATTATTTTTTATAAATAATATCAATATTAAATCATATTTTGAAAATAATAAAAAAAGAAGCACAATTTATTATTCCTTCTTTTTTATGTTTTTTATTATTTATATTTATAAATTTTAAGCGCTTTTTCTTGGTTTCAGACCTTTCCTATTGGTCGAGTTATCTTATTAATCAACCTTATAGGATATTAAGCTATAGTTTTGTTCATAAAGATTTTAATCATTTATTATCTAATTTATTTGGAATAATTGTAGTTAGATATTGTTTTATAAATTTGAATTTGAAGAATATATTTCTTTTCCTTTATCTAATTATTTTATTAATACCAATTCAGACTTTTTTTTTATTTATAGTAGATAATTTTATATTTTATAATCCTAATCATTTGTTGGTTGGTTTTAGTGGAATTATATTTGGTACATTTTCCTTTATATTGCTTTCCTCTCTTTATGGGAAAGAATATATTTTAAATATTTTTATTGGCTTGAAAAAGAACAATGAAATTTATAAATTAATGACCGTTTTTTTGTCTTTGGGGATTGTTTATTCTTTTTTACCAAGCATAAGCCTATCTGGACATATCGCAGGAATATTGAGTGGCTTTATTATTTTTATTCTTTGAAGCGAGAATATATTTTTCCTTAGTAATGATTAAATTAACTACATCTAAATCTTAAAAATCTTATTTAATTTAGTTAATATATTATTAATGAAGAAAAATTTTTCAATCAGACTAATATCTAATAATGAGATCCAGAAAGTTACTGATTGGGCTAGGTTAGAGGGATTTGCTCCTGGCTTTGATGACATCTCAATTTATAAAAATACCGATAAAAAAGGGATATGGGTTGGATGTCTTGATAACGATCCTATAGGCTCTATAGCTTGTGTTAAATATAATTCTTCTTATGGATTTATAGGATTATTCATCGTAAAAAAAGAATTCCGAAATATGGGTTATGGAGTGAGATTATGGAAACATGCATTAGATTATTTGAAAAATGTTGGTTGTATTGGTTTAGAAGCAGCTCCAAACAGATTAGATGATTATCAAACGTGGGGTTTTAAAAAATCCTCCATAACAAATAGATGGAAATTAGAAGGCATTCAAGATTTACCAAATGGGAATTTTTATAAAGATGATAATAATACTTTTAGTGTTGTTCCAGGTAACCAAATCTCCCCTGAAGCTGTTTTAATATATGATTCTCAACGAGAACCTAGTCCTAGGCCTCACTTCTTGAACGATTGGCTGAAGAATTCTTTTGGAAATGTTAGTGCGCTTGTTGATAATAATGGCATGTGCCATGGCTTTGGGAGGATAAGACCTTGCATGCTTCAAGATAATAATAAAGGTTGGCGAATTGGCCCTCTTCTGGCTGATACTCCTCCTTTGGCAGAATTGCTTATTAGAAAATTAGTTAGGAATCTAGAAGCTCAAATCTTATTGGACTGTTCGAATCTCAATCCTTATGCAAATTATCTTTTATCTAGTATGGGTTTTAAAGAAATTTCACAAACTTATAGAATGTATAAAGGAATTCAACCTTCATGCCCAATGAATCAGGTATACGGCCTTGCTTGTTTAGAGTTGGGCTAGTCATTTTTCTAATACGTAATATTTTTTCTTACTTCTATTTATCTTTCATAACTAGAAACTTTATAGAGTTATTGCTTTATTAGATTTTGAGAAGGTTAATTCTCAGCTGTTTTTAATATCCTTTCTACAGTATCTGCATTGATTATTATGATCTCTCCATTATCAATGTCTGCCACTTGAAACAACGTCCATGAATTTGGATTTCTTGCTCCTCCTATACAGTTAATAACTTGCCCAATCCAATATTCATGACGACCGTTTTGTGTATTCCCTGGAGGCTTTTCATTTTTAATTACTACATGATCACCAGGCTTAACGAAAAGAAATTCATAAGTTTCCGAAGAGGCCATAGTACAGTATTCTTGATAGTACAAATATACTATGAAGCCTGTATTTTTGGTTTTATTTTATGAGTAGTATTTATTCTCCTAATCATGTAAAAAATATAATTTATAAATAAAAAAGTCAAACTATTTAAATTAGAAATAATTACGAAGCTATTCAAATTTTTAAATTTTTAAATGACTTTGAGATTAAAAAATATAACTAAAAAGAATTAAAGTATCTGATCTTTTAAATTAAAATAGATTTAAGTTGATCAAGGATATCAGTACGACTAGATACTAATTTTGTAAATAATAAATAAACTAACCCACCCATAGCAATTCTTCCATTTAATTTTTCTAACTGTTTGAGTTTCTTAAACAATTTTTTTTTAATTCTTATTAAAAATTTAATCGCTTACATAAAAAAAAAAGTAGCGGTTGTTTCTAAAAATTATTTTATTTGACCAACCAAAGTATATTAGTTTTCGTTAAAAATTTATTTCAATAGTGGAGGAAATTAAAGCCACCCTTCTTTCATTTTTAAATAAAGTTGTTCTGTTTCCGCAGAATAAATATTACTGTCTTGGTATGATTGCTGCTGCTGCTGTTGTTGTTGCTGAGTAGAATCGGTATCTTGAGTTTTTACTTCGCTCATTTGCCCATTAAAAATTTGATGTGTTTATTCTCTCATATTTAAAGCTTTTTTTGTTTGTTTGAATTCTTAAATTTTATTTAAATTTATTTTAATCTGATGTTTTGCCTTTTATTTGCAGAGAAATCATTTGACAGCAGTAGTTTTGGAGTATAGAAATTGAACCTCCCAATATACTATTCCAAGAAAAATTGCACTTGCAAGAAGAATTTCAGAAATTGTAAGCATGGCTTTATCGTTAGTATTTTAATTTTCGTATCAACTGACACAGAAATCAATAGGTACTATATACATAAAAATTTTTATATAAATCTTAAGTGGTTAAATTAGGTCTTTGAATATTATAAAATTAAAATAAATTTAAAATTCTTTCGTGGAAAATTCCATAAACATTTCTATCTTGATCCCCTTGATACCAATGGGTATGGCTTTACTTATATTAAGTCTGCTAGTAAGTTTCAATAGAACAATAAATAGACTTACTAAGCCAGTTAGCGCTCTTGCAGTCTTTTCTTTATTAAGTTCTGCTCTGATAAGTGCATTCTTATATTTTAAAAAAATTGAAGGCGAAGTATTTTTATCTGATTATCTAAAACTCTTTGGAAGTACAAATTTAATACTCCACCTAAATTCTTTAACTGAAAAAATCGTAATATTTTTTGCCGTAATAATCGCAATTGTAATTGGAGTGCTCTTTTATAAATTGCCTAGGCGAAAAGGCTATGTCTCATTGATTATCGGAATTAGCTTGATTTCTTCCTCGATAATGTTTGCAGTATTTTTTCTTGATTTTTCAGTCTTAATTTAGGATTGAGTTATCATCGCTAAGGCTTCATTAAGTTCTTCAACGTGATTAAGTTCGTCTTGCGCAATTTCTTTTATCTTTTGATCTTCAGGGTGATCTTTTAGGTACTTTGTATAGGTATTAAATGCATGCTCTTCAATTTTGATATTTACGTCATAAGCATTTCTTGGAGAACAGAAATAATAAAAAACCATGATCCAGTAATAGACAAGTACAAGGTGCCTTGCTAAAAACCTGTCAATCCAAAACTTATCTCCTCCTCTTTTCTCCATTTCTTTTAGATGCTCCGTCTCATTAATGGCTTGGTAAAAATGTTCTTTCATCAAAAACATTGTGATGTCATTTTTTAATCCAAGTGATTCTTTGAAATGAAGAACAGAAAGAAAAGCAAAATAAGGAGACCTTGCAATAACTTCTAATACCCAAAATCTCTGCAAATGCCTATCTGAATAAACAAAATCAAGGATCTTAACCGTATTGTTTAGAATAAATGAATTCAAATTTTTCATAAAAACCTCAATCTCTATTAATAAGTATAATTACTTAAATACTAGGCGTTTAAACTTTTAACTAATAATTAATATTTTTAAAGTTTAAGCAAATCAAAATTAAGTATTGAAAAAAAAATTTTTTAATGCATATTTTAAATAGCTAAATTTTTTAAATGACTTCAACTGAAAGGATTGCCAATGCTAAAAAAAGAATTAATGAGTTAGAAAGACTAATTAAATATTGGGATAATTCAAATGAACAAAATATCAAGAAAATTGATTTTGAAGTTAATAATGAAAAGATAGCTGCTTAATTTATGAGCTTGAAATAAACTACGCTAGTTTTCTTATATATTTAGTACATTACTTACGTGTTTAATATTCATATCATTCATTTTGAGTGATTAGAGCAATTAAACCTATTTTCAAAATTCAAAATTACAAATAATCTAGTTAAATATTAGATTATTTTATGAATACATTTACTAACAAATACTTGTTCCCTATAAAGTTACTCCCTTGGATTTTTTGGGGTTTCATATCAGTTTTGGCTATTTATTTATTCTCTAATGCATGGATAAGTTAGGGATTTTATGATTTACTAGCTCCTTTTAATCCAGTCAGGTGAACCTCCAAACCAGTCAGAAATATCATCTTTATTTGGATTGAAATGATTCTCTCTTTCTAATCCATCAATTCCTAGCGATTGAATTAGCCCATTAATACTATCTTCGCTTTGTCTTCCATGTCTTCTGATGCTATTTGCTTTTTTTAACCAAAGAGATATTGTCGAGCTGTGTTTTGCATATTTTTCAACGTATATTCTTTCTTTTAACGAAACTTCTTTATCTAAGGATATTCTTCTAACTATTTCCTGGATTTTTAATCTTTTTTGAGTACTTAAAAGCATTAGATAATAAATAACTTAATTTTTTTATAGGAGCTTTATGGCAAAATAACTTGTCAATATTAATTTCAAGAAATTTCTCTATCTAAAAGGGTTTTTAAGGGTATTGGTTATGAATTGCTTAAATTAAGGATTAATTTGTCTTTGATGATACCAAGAAATATATAAAAATCTTATGAGAGAATTAAGAAAGATAAATAATTTTAATTTTATTTTATCAAAATAAAGACTTACAGAATTAATTAGTTGCGCAATGGTATTTTTGTACTATTATTAGTACAGATGTATTATTAGAAATGAAAATTTTATCTTCTTCCCCCTACGCTACATTTAATCCAAAAGAGTGGAACTCATTTTCAAGAGCTAATTGTAGATTCTCTAGTACTCCAATAAAAATTAAAAAAAAGTTTTTTAGTAACTTTAAAAATGTAAAATCTACTAAAAATATACAAGAAAATAATAAGCTTCCAAAACAAATACAACTTGCCTTCTAGTAATAAAAAATTTCAACTAATATTCAGTTTTACGAAAAATATTTTAAGAATCCCTATTCTTTGTTAGATTAATAGAAATACAAAAAGGTTTTAAATTTGTCTGTAGATCGCGAACTTTTGAAAGAAGTTACTCAAGAACTTTGGAATACGGTTAAAAAGCTAAGGCCAGAAATAGATAGGGAAACTCGCCTTCAGCTAGTTTTAAAAGCTTTATTAACTATTGGGGATTTACCAGATCAACTGCAAGCAGCAATGGTAGTAGGGGTTTGTGCCGAAATGGATAAAAGCGATATTGAAAATGCTGACGGTAATTCCAATACTAAAGAAGAGAGTAATTCCACTTCCGTTGATACTTCTACTGGAAGAAAAGTTTTTAGAAGAAGTTCTGCAAAATAAAAGCTTCTTCTAAAAGAAATTAGCCTTTAACTTTTTTTGATTCGTTTTTAGAGATTTTTAGAAATAGAAAATATGAAATTACTAGTAAAAGTGGTACAAAGATAGAATGCAAAGTCATCATCAACTCTGTTTGACTCATTCCTATTAGATTTGAATCGTTTGGTAGCTGCTCTGACCAAGTACCAGCTAAGTGCCAAGCCTGGGGAATAGATAAGAAAAACATATAAAAACTATAAGTAAAAGTTATATTCAAATAAAGAATATCATCCTTAAAAAAAATTACTTTTTTTCTTCTTATTTCTTAACTAAAGATATTTTTCAGACTTTGTCGAATGCTTTAAAGATCTATGGTTTTAAGAAGCTTTTTATATTCCTTCTTCCCCATGATTTTTTCAGCCGCATATGCTCCACTTGCTGAGACGGCAGGTATACCAATTCCGGGGAAAGTACTTGCTCCACAAGTAAGCAAATTTTTAACAGATGTTTTACATCCAGGGAATAGTCCTTGAGCAGCCGATAATGCTGGGCCGTAGCTACCACAATAAGTATTGGTATACTTTTTATGCGTTAAAGGAGTGCCAAGCAATTTGATCTCAATTCTATTATCTATATCAGGTATTATTTTTCTCAAAGATTTGAGAAATATTGAACATCTTTCCTCTTTAAGTTCTTTGTAAGCTAACTCATTAGATTTTAAATTCTTCCAAATTTCCCATGGTTCATTGGCAGGAGTATACCCATGCAGGACGTGTTTACCTTTTGGTGCCATACTCTTATCTAATACAGAAGGAATTGAGAAAACTGCTACATTTCTTTCTGCAGTAATTCCTCTCTCCCAGTTATCAACGTGTATTGCATGAATTGGTAAATTTTGTAGACCAGAGGCATCAAAACCTAAATGAATATGAAGAAAAGAACCGCATTTATTAATATCTTTAGCCTTTGGGCTCCATTTTTTTTGGAATTCTTGTGGAATTAATTTTCTGGAAGTCCAAGCATCAGTATTCATTACGACAAAGTTCGAAATAAAATTGGAACCATTTTCTAAAGTTACACCTGAGGCAATATTTTTACTAAAATTTACAGCTTCTACTTTAGAAGAAAGAATTAGTTCACCGCCATTTTTTTTGAAAGCATCAACTAGTGCCTTTACTATACTTTCACTTCCTCCCTTTGGATATTCTAAATACGATTCAGGTTTAAACCATTCATCAAATAATGTAGCCATCGCAGCAGAATTTGTATCATGCATTGGCATCCCACTTATTAAAAAACTAAGCAAATCAACCCAGTTTCTAAGGAAAGGATCATTTAGGTGACTGTCGACAATATCCCCAAAACCACCATTTAGCTTTGGTAATGATTTTATATTAGGTAAGAATTTAGATGCTAATTTTATAATCTCTAAAAAATTAATTGTTTCAGGTGAACTAGAGAGGAGCGGGATTTCGCTTACTATTTGACTAAGAGGTCTTATCCCTGATACAAATGAATCCCACTCATTAACAGACTTTTCACCTCTTAATAATCTTATTCTTTCTTTAAATGGTTCTTGTCCTACTTCCAAATTGAATTCGCCTTCAGGAACATTGACATGCCATCCTTGATATTTAATAAGTTCAACCTTTTCGTCAAGTAATCTAAGTATTTGCCCTAAAGGATTGGTCGTAGGCCATTTGCCGATACCACTCCATAATGAAGGACCAGATTCAAACTTATAACCTCTCATATTAAAGCTATGCGCTACACCTCCTGGTTGAGAATGAGCTTCAGCTATTAGAACTTTTTTACCTGCTAGGGCTAATATAGAACCGCAACATAAACCTCCAATACCACTACCTATGATTATTACGTCGTATTTATTCATCAAAAATTAAACCCTAAGAATAAATCTTAAAGCTTAAACAAAAGTATTTGTTGTTGTTGTGATACTAAGAACAACTGCAAGGAAAAATATATAAGGAACAGCCTTAAGTGGAATATGACCTTGTCTTTTAGAAATGAAATCCATTTTTCAAAATTAACTTATGTAAAGATAATAGTTGAAATTTGTTACGAATGTGTGTCTGTGCTCTACTTTCTTAGAAATATTTTGAAATAAAGAAGAAATTTTATTTTATTTTTTTTTGAAACCTTTTTATGATGAATAAAAAATAATATTTAAAATGACTCTAGAGGCAAAAAAATTACCACAATACACAGAAATAAAAAATTTAGAGAGTATTTCTAAAAAAGATGGAAGTGGTATTGGATATGAAGATTTAATAGGAACTTGGAAATTTAATTCCGTATGGAAGAAAGGCTCAAAAGAAATAGATAATATATCTAGTTCCATTCTTCAAGTATTATCAGCAAAATTAGAATTAAAGAAAACTAATTCTCAAAATAATATAGTTGATTACCAGATAAAAAATTCAGTTAGTTTTGGGATATTATCGATTATTTTCTGTGGGCAAGCATCATTAAAAGGTACGAGGCCTCTATTGCCCTTTTTCTTCGAGAACTTAATAATAAATATTGGAAATTTTACCTTAGTTAATAAACCTTTAAAAAAACCAGAAGAAAAGCAAATGCCTTTTTTCTCTCTAATAGCTATCAGTAAAGAAAAAAATTGGATGTGTGCTAGAGGAAGAGGAGGAGGACTCGCAATTTGGATTAAGTCTTGATCTTTTAGTGATATTCACCAGGGTGATCAACTTTTCTGACGGTAACTTTATCCACTTTTTGGCCATTAAATCTTAAAAGATCATCACCAGAGAAACTATATCCAAGTCTTTGAGCAATAAGTGCTACATCATCTGCAGTTGCAGAAGAAGTAACCTCTTTTCTTAAATTATCTTCTGACTGCATTTGTTTTAAAAATTTTCTAATTTCAGAGAAACTCATTTTAACTTTTATGCATAATTTTATATTAAAGCCTTAGAAAAAAATTAAATTGTTTTTTGCAAAGACCAATAAAACTAAATAAACACTATATTAAATGTATGACTTACTTATTTTTATATGTAGTTGGGATAGTCTTGATATGGTGGATATATCGTGTCGGTTGGGTTGAGGCTTTGAAAACAGTAATTAAAGTTTTAGTTCCTTCAATTCTTATAATTTTATTTAATATCAAAGCAGGAAGATTACTTTTCAAAAATCCTTTAGTTGGATTATTCAGTGCTTTACCAACTTCAATTTTTATTTATAGGGGTTCCCTTCCAGTCGTGGCATCTATTAATAACTGGATTGATACTAAAAGAAGCAAATATGAAGAATCCAAAGACGTAATTGATACCGATTCAATTCCTCTAGATGATTAATATTTTAAGCTAGTCAAATCCCAGAAATAATTCTTTGTGTACTACAAGAACATCAAATAAAGATGTTCCATGGGAAGGACTTATTGGAATATTATCTACATTTAATGCCTCTGCACAAATTAGATGGCCATCCCATCTTGTATTATGTTCACTCATTCGGATTGACCAATCAATTACTTTTTTAAAGTGCTCAGGCATCTCAGATCCAATTTTCCTGCATATTTGGCAAAGATTTGTAAGAAGGGGCGGTTTGGATGGCCTTTTTAAATCTTTAACAAGACTTGGTTGTGTAAATACACTGGTGTATCTGATGTAGTCAATTAATTCATAATCTTCATCTGAAAGTTCTGCTTTATTCAATGCTATTTCAAATTCTTCTACAGGGGTAATTGGCCTTTTAATTATCTCATTTTTCATTATTATCTGATTCTGATAAATCCTTTTCCTCTGGTTCTTTAGTAACTTGATCGAGATCATTGGTAAATTTTTTCTGAGGAGATTTTGGTAAATTTTCACTCTCTGGCTCATTAATTACTTGATCTATCTCGTTTTGAAATTCATTCGATGCTTTTTTTAAGCTTTTTAATGTTTTGCCAAGTTGTTTTCCTAATTCTGGTAATTTCTTGGGACCAAAAATTAATAGAGCTAGAATTAAAATTACTGTTACTTCTGGTAAACCTACCCCAAAGATATTCATGATAGAAGTCTATTTAATTCATTATTAAAATCTATTATTAATATAATCTAATGATTTGAAAATATCATTTTATAAACTAGCTTTGTTACTCTTCAAAGAAGTTTATAAAAAATAATTGTAATTATTACTCCCTTAAAAAAAACTAACCAAAGTAGTTGGTAATCACTTAATTTTAATTTTTCTTGGTACCACTTAATAAGTATTTTGTGTCCTTTAATTATTCTTTTTATTAATTTCAAAATCTATTTTTTAGATAAGACTAACTTTATATCAAAACTGTATAGGATGGAAATGATAAATTAATAAATTTTGGTTATCAGTAAGTACAAATTTTTTAAATAAGTAATCACATTTAATCCAAATTATTTTTGGCTTTCTTATTCTTTTAAAAATCAGCTTTGTATAAACCAAACTAAATTACAAAAATGTAATTAACTTTTTTAAATATAATGAAAATCTTATTATCAGTTTTTTTCTTATTTGCCTTTATACCTCCATCAAAGGGAGTTACTACAAAAATGTTTAAAGTATTGGATACTTGTGCTAGATACCGTCTTGGAGAGATTGATGCTAAACAAGCTATAGAAAAACTAAAATTAAAATCTAAGAATTCTTCCGAAATTGACTTAAAAAATATTGTAAGTAATTACTGTTCTGTATTTACCCCAAATGAAAATATAAAATTCTAAAAATTATTTTTAGAGATCTTAAATTTTTTTATTCCAATTATAATTTTTTAATTTTTCTTTTATTTCATTTACTCTCTTATTGTTAGTAATTTTTAAATTAAAAAGTATTCCCAAAAAAAGAATGAGAAATAAAAAACTATATATGGCAAATTCCATAAGAATAGATATATTCAACAACATTAGTAAATTAGAGGAATCTTTTAGTATCTTTTAGAACAATGTTTGAAAAATTTATCCAAAACTTTGTTGTTTTTGGTCACAGAAAAATAATTATTGCTTCTAAGATAGAGTTTTATATAAACTATTTTGCAGATTGGAGATAAAGTACCACAATTTTCTTTACTAGATCAGAATGGCACTAAAAGGTCAAATAATGGATTAAAAACTCCTTTAGTTTTGTTTTTCTATCCAAAGGACGACACCCCGGGATGCACTATAGAGGTTTGCGGATTTAGAGACAAGTATGACCTTTTTAAAGTCCTTGGTGCTCAAGTTTGGGGGGTAAGTAATGGTAGTTCTTCAAGCCACTTGGCATTTGCCAACAAAAATAAATTACAATATCCTTTGCTATGTGATAAAAATGATTCACTAAGAAAGGCTTTCAAAGTACCAAAAGTACTCGGTTTATTAGATGGAAGAGTTACCTATGTTATTGATAGAAATGGGTTTGTTAAACATATCTTTCGAGATTTGTTGAATGGCCCAGAACATATAAAAGAGGCAATAAGAGTCTTAAAGGAAATTCAAAATCAGTAAATTAATTATTCAAACCCTTAGAAATTAATATCTTTTCTTATAGGATGTTTTCTATTAATAAATCAAACTTTATGAAAAAAATAGGGATGCAAGCAGTTGATGAAGCAATTGAAAATGGTATTGACCTAGATGGGACTCCAATCCCCTCAAAAATGCTTGAGCTTTACAACAGGATTATGAACGAAGAAAACAAAAGAGAAAGAAGCGGAGTCAAAAAGTCAATGAGAAATAGATGTGTTAAAACAGGTTCTAAGCATTTTGATAAAGAAACTTTAGATCAATTATTAATTGATTCTGGTTGGGAAGGCCTCAAAGAAAAAGAAATTTTATTCTTCTACAGTTAGTAGAATCTATCTAAACCATCCTTTTTTAATCGGAGTCTTTTCTTCTTCTTTTTTAATAGAAGTTATTTTTACAGCTTTCTTAAAAGCCAAGTTAGCTTCTACTACTGTTATTGTTGATATAAGAAATAAGCCTGATATACCTATTAATTGTTCTGTTTGACTTGGTTCTTTATCACCTTGCAAAATTATTCCTATAACAAACCATGCAGTTACTACTCCAGTAGTAATGAAATATGGTAACCATCTTCTCTGATATAGATAACCAGTTCCAACTCCTGGTAAGAAATTTAGTAGGGATGCGACCCATCCGCTTGAAGAAGCTAATACTTGTTCTTTTGATAATTTATCCATTTAACTAAGTGTTAATTAAATGAGAATTTATGTAAGCAAAAGATATGACTGCGCAAACTACCCAACTAAAAGGCAAAAACATTCTAATTTTTTCTTGCTTATCTTTCATAACTTTATTATGGAAAAGATTTTATGAATTCGTGGTTAAAAAAATTTATAAATTAATTATGAAAAAAGACGGTTAAAAGTAACCGTCTTTTTAGTAATAATTTTTTTGAAAAAAAAACTATGCTTTTCCTTTAGTTCCGGAAAGTAATTTAAGCTCATTCTTGACTTCTTTTTCCCTTTCTTCAAGATGTTTTAATTGAGATTTAAAAGCATCTTCAAGTCTTTTTCTTTGGGTTGTGATTTCATCAAGTTCTTCTTGATGATGGTTTTTCTTGAGTTCTTTCATCTCGGTATCAGAAATAACATATACTGGACGATATGAAGGAGTTTCAAAAAGAAGATCAAACATTGAATACATAGTGACCTTTGAATTAAGTACAAATCAAATATCTTACAAATATTAGAATCTTGTAAGGATACAAACCGAAGAAAATTATACGGCAAATACACCGAATTTCGGTTTACCTAACTAAACCGGCCAGTATTTACCGATCTATTTTTAATTGGTAATGTAATGTACAAGTATATTCGGAAATGAGCTGAGGATATTTAAGAAATACAAATGGATTTAATTATTACTTCCAGATTAGTAATTCCTTCAAGAGAATTAAAATGGCGTTTTTCTAGATCATCTGGCCCGGGAGGTCAAAAAGTAAATAAAACTAATACCAGAGTAGAAATTATTTTTAATATCGAAGAATCAAAAGTCTTAAATGATTATCAAAAGAAAGTTTTAACGAAAAAATTGAAAACTAAATTAGTCAATAACTGTATTTGTTTAGCCGTCCAGGAAGAAAGGAATCAATTACTTAATAGACAAATAGCTATTATAAGAATTAGCTCAGTAATTAGAAATTCATTAAAAAATTCATCCAAAGTTAGAAAAGCAACGAAACCATCCAAAGCCTCTCAAAATAGAAGGCTTGACTCCAAAAAAAAACGGGGAGAATTAAAGAAGAATCGACAGAGAAAATATTAAATTATTTAAATTAATTTTGATGAAAATATTTTCTAACTTTCAATGTCCAAATTGGATTATTTTATTGATATCTTTGATTTGATTTCTTTTCATTAAACGTCCAAATAAATGAAAAAAGAATATGATTTTTGGTTAATTGATTCTAACTCTGTTGGAGTAATTCGTTTTTATAAAAAAAACGAGAATAAAGAGGATTTGATCGAATTTATGCTTATTGAAGAAGGTATTGTCATGGGTAGTCATGGTGAAAATCCACCTTTAATGAAAACAAGAAAAGAAATGAAGATCCAAGATGCAAGATTATTTTGGAAAAAATTAATAAATGAAGGATGGCAAAAAACTAATCCTAAATGGTAAATAAATTTTGCTTTAAAAATAATTTTAAATTTAGAAAAATAAATTTATTTCCCAAAAAAAGAATTTTTTTAATTTTAAAAGGTTTTCCAAAATCAGTTACTAAATTTAAAAAACTAAAATATGAATATATTTTATTTATACGCTTATAAAAGTCCCTTTAGGATATAACTCTGTAATTCTATTCTTTTGTATAATATTTTTTTTCTTAAGGTCATTTTCATATCTTTTTAGCATCATCAAATAATTAGTAGATCCAAACAAAAATAAAAAAATAATGAATTGAAATCCTGCCTCTAAGTTCATAATTTTATATTTAAACTTTATTTAAATTTGACAACTTTTTTATAAAAAGCCATCAGTATTTATATCTATTTAAAAGAAAAATTAATATCTCTATAAAATTAAAGGATTTTTTATAGGAATATATAAGTTAATTTATTAATTTTCAATAGCAATTTGTTTGGACAATGCTTAGCATTTGAAAAAAACAAATTTGAATAATAATTTATCTGAACAAGCTTTTAATCAACTCCTTTTGCAAATTGTGGGTACAAAATTAATAGATAGTCTTAATATGATTGATTCAGATTCAAAATCAAAGATTGAAAAATGCATAGCTATCACTAATGAAGAATATTCTTATGCATTATCATTACAGGCTGATTGTGTTCCAGATTCCAAAAGAATGATAATTCAAGCTCAAAAAAGATTAGAAAGTCTCAACTCATTGTTGACTTTAGCGAAATTAATATAAATTTAAAAACGATTTCTATTTACTTTATAAATTTGAATATCTGACTCTTAAATTTTAAAAAGTAAAAAATGCAGGAAATTATTAATAATGAAATACCATATAAACCACCTAATGGATTTGTATTAGCTGCACCATAACCAACTAACCAGTTAGGCGCTTCTTTAGATATATTTATTAAACCATTATTCAAAACAAACCAAATACCGACAAGTCCACCATGAAGACCAATAGCACCCCATAATGATCCCTCATCTTTTAATCTTATAATTGAACAAAGGATTCCTAAAGTGAATAAACCTAACAAAATGCCTAATGTATTCCAAAATGGCATTTTGAATCCAATATGAGCAAGGCTAAAAACTATAGATTGACTAATTAAGGCAACTTTTATTCCAAATTGAAGTTTTAAGTCTTCTAAAAGCCATCCCCTAAAAATTATTTCCTCAGCGACCCCAATGCCAAAAGTAAGTAAAATCCCATTTAATATTATGTCTGAGGACAATCCTCCTGAAAAAGTAATGTAATTACTTTTGAGTAATGGTATCAAAATTAAAATTAGTAATATTAAAGCAAAAATAATCCCTTGAGAAAAAGATAAGATATTATTCAAAAAAGTTTTATTATTTAAACCAAGTGTTTCCCAACTATTTCTTATTTGCCATCGAAAATTAAACCATGCAGGCATTAAGGAAATAAATAATAAGAATGTAAATATTGTTCCTATTAAGGATAAAGCTTCTTTGCTTAAACTTAAGAATAAAAATGACTGTGAGAATATCCAACCTAATAAGTAAAGAAATGGGATGAAGACTATAGTTGAAAAAATTTTATTTTTATGAGGAAAAATAGTGTTTGTTTGTTGTTTGCTTTTCTTGTTTGAATTATGCATATTTTTTATTTAATAAATTAATCAAGATAAAGTTTTCTTATCGATTCATCTATATTTTTTGACGAACCTGCCTTTCCAGTTAAGACTCTAAAAATTTGTTGTAACAAATTCGAATTTTTATTTTTATTATGAATTTCTTTTTTAGATAGGTGCGATAAATCTCTATAAAATTTTCTGGTAATTTTATCTTCTTCTTCGCTAGGCCAAAGTAAATTAGAACCTTCTTCATATTCTTCCTGGTATCTTTTTTTATTCATTTTTTTTTGCATATCTAAACAATGTAAATTCTACTTATTGCCAATACTTAAAAGTATTCTTTACTTAGTTTGTATATTTATTTAAATGTAAATGGAACTTAATTTCAAGACTTTAATGTTTACAGCATTATCTCCAATACTCATTGTTGCAGCAATTCTTGTAGTTTATTTATTTCATTAAGTTCAATTTTGTTATCTAGAAATTTCTAATTTAAATAATTTTCAAGGGTGAATAATCCCAGTTTTTTCTAAAACGAAGGATAAAATTGCTATTGCAGCCATAACTGTAAGGATTTTGTTCTTATTGATGAAATCCATATTAGATATAGATAATTAATAACTAGTGCTCTTTTTAAAAGTTAAGCGTATTTAGTTTTATATTCAATTATTTTTTTCAAAAAAAACATATTACATTAATAAAAATTTTCATAAAGAACGATACTAAACTGTAAATTATATTTAAATTTAGTTTAAAGATTATTTTTATGGATAAAAAAGGAGCAAAAGGCTATTGGATATCAACAGCAAAAATAATTAATCAGGAATTATTTGATGAGTATGTAAATAAAGTTGCACCATGGCTAAAAGAAGTTGGTGGGGAAGTATTTGCAAAAGATACAGAACCATTAGGAAAGGAACGAACTGAGGATTCTAATTTAGCTGTTATTTGTGAATTTCCTTCAATGAGGGCAGCAGTTGAAGCTTTTGAATCTGAAGAATATAGAGAACTTTCAAAGTTGAGAAGAAAAGCAACTGAGAATTCTACCTTTACAATAATGGAGGGTTTAGATGAAGCTGCAAAATTAAGAAGAGCGATGGGGAAATAATTTGTTATTCATAATTTCTGTGATTTCTATATATAGTGATTAATAAGAGAATATTTATAAGAAATTAATGGAACAAAGCTATGTTGGAGATTTAATACCCTCTATAAACTCCTATCAGAAAATTATTGATCAATACGAAAGAGGTTTAAAAAAAGGAGAATTTTATGAGGAGCAAATTGGAGAAGATTTAATTTATCCAGATTGGTAAAAAATGCTTACAACAAAAATTACTTATGCTCTATCAGATTGGATTAGAGAGTGGCGAAAATGTAGAAAAGAAAATCCATCTCTTGATGATTGTATAAAGTTTACAGAATGGAAAATAGAAAATTATGAATTAACAGATAGTGATCGTATGATAATTGAGAGTATTTTACTTTATGAAACTGAAGAAAGTTGAAAATTTTATTAATCTAATTTTTCATATAAATTTCTCCCCTTCCAAGTCCATCCATTTCCAGTAATTGTTCTATAAATAGATAAAAAACTTATATAAATTACAATAAATCCGCCTATGCTATTGAGGTACCAGTAATTGTTAGGGATATTAAATTTATTCTTAAATATTAGCCTTTTTAATCCATAACTAATAATAGATATAAAAGAAATTAGAAAAGTTAGTAAATATATCTTTGTATTATCAGTAAAATTAATTTTTATTAGTGATATCAGAAATAAAATCAAAGGAAATGAATATAAGAAAAATACAAATATTGATGCACTTAGTGATTTTAAAATATTTTTTTCAAGGCCTAGGAACCAGTTTTTACTCCATCCTTCTATTAATGAATTTAAATTTCTATACATATTAAGAGAGATATCGTTAATTGCTATAGAAAAATTTAAATTTAAATTATTTGATTTTATTTTTTCGGCTAATGCTAAATCTTCAACGACTTCATTATATGTTTCTAGATGTCCGCCAATTAGATCATAAGATTTTTTTTTAAATAGCATAAATGGACCTGCGGCAAAAGAATCTTTATTTGATGAATCATTAGTTTTAAAAATTGGGAAACCTAGCATAAGAAGACTAGTCATTATTGGTTGGACCATCCATTCTGCTAAGCAATTACAATTTATTTTTGGAGCTAAAGATAATAAATCAATATCATCTGTACAAGATTTTAATAATGCATTAAAAATACAATTTTTACCAATTATGACGTCCGCATCTATAAATAAAATCCAATCAGTGGTTAATTGTTTTGATCCTTTATAGCAAGCCCAATTTTTCCCAACCCAATTTTTGTCACTTGGTCTATCCCCAGACGAAATAATTTCTATATCATCATTTTTTTGAAAATATTCATCTTTGCATTTTATAGCCTCATGATAAGTATCATCAGTACTTGAATCATCAACAACTAAAATTTTAAAAGTTTGGCAAGGTTTTTTTATTTCACTTAATGCTTTTAGGCAATTGACAATATTTATCTCTTCATTATAAGCCGGTATTAAAATTGATAAGCTCTCATTAAGTGGCTTTGAATAAACAGAATTTTTTAAAAAAGGTGCTTTATTAAAAATATATATTTCATAAAAAAATGAAAATAATATTAGAACAAAAGATAAAAAACCTAAATACAAGAGAATGCTATTTGTATTTAAAATCATTTCCTGGCTCTTATAGTTAGGATCTCTATATACTTTTTTAATATTAAAAGTATGGCTTTAAAATCTACTTAAATAACATAGAACAAACAAAGCATTAGAATTCTCGTATAAATCGATAAAAAAGTAAATCAGCATATTTACGGATTTACTTGAAATAGAGATAGGAGTAATTTATGAATGTTGAGTTAGGAGGCAATCTAAATGATTGATAGTCCGCCTGAAATTTAGCAAATTTACAAATATAGGAAGTGTATTCCTGACAATGGGATTAATCGAAAAATAAAGTTCAATCAATTAGTCTGATAAGACTTCGCTTTATAATTACCAGCGACAAAAAAGAACTAAATTTATCGAGAAGTATCCCCTAATCCAACTATTTTTAAGCTCATGAATAAATGAACTTTATAATATGTTTTATAAATCCTGAAAGTAGGAAATAAGAAATTTGAAAGAGGCCTGTGATAACAGGCCTCTTTTTTTACTGATTTATATAATTTTAAATGTTTATTATTAGTTAATATTAAATTTCAATTTGAAATAAATTATATTTGTAAAATGAAAGAGAAAAATTTATTCCCATCCATCGAACCAAGAGAAAAGGGTTTTTTACAAGTAAGTAAGATTCATTCTATTTATTGGGAAAGATCTGGAAATCCAAAAGGTAAAAAGATATTAGTAATTCATGGTGGCCCTGGAGGAGGAAGTCAGCCAAGATATAGGCGATATTTTAATCCTGAAAAATTTGATATTATTCAATTTGATCAAAGAGGCTGCGGTTCTTCAAGACCTTTTTCAGAATTAAGAGAAAATACAACAGGCGACTTAGTAAATGATATTGAAAAATTAAGAGTAAATTTGAAAATAGATTCTTGGCATTTGTTTGGGGGTTCATGGGGATCTACTCTGGCTTTAATTTATGCAATTAAAAATCCATCAAGAGTCTTAAGTATGACCTTAAGAGGAATATTTTTATGTAGAAAATTTGAACTCTTATGGTTTTATCAATATGGCGCAAGTGAGATATTTCCTGAAGAGTTTGAAAAATATATTGAAGTAATTCCTAAGGATGAAAGGGTTGACTTGATATCTTCTTTTTACAAATATCTTACCTCCCCAGATATTGAACTTAGATCAAAAGCTGCTGCTGCCTGGACAAATTGGGAACTTTCTACAAGCCATCTTATAAAAAGAGATATTGATGTTGGTAAAAGTAAAACTAATTCCTTTTCAGATGCTTTTGCTAGAATAGAGTGTCATTATTTTATAAATAAGATCTTCTTAGAAGAAAATTTTATTTTGAAAAATATAAATATTATAGAATCCATACCAACTAAAATAATTCAAGGCAGATATGACGTAGTTTGTCCTGTAAGGAGTGCTTGGGACCTTAGTAGAAAATTAATAAATTCAGAGTTAATTATCGTAGATGACGCTGGTCATTCAATGAGCGAAAAAGGCATCACATTAAAATTATTAGATTCAGTTGAAAGATTAGAAAGTTTTTAGGCAAATTTTATTAAAATTAAATTTATCAAGCGTTATAGACCATTATCTTCGATATTTTTAGCAATACTTCTTAGTAACTCAACGATATCAGAGTCATCGCATTCTGTATCCTCTTTCAGCAGAATACATTCATCTCTAATGCTTACATTAGTACTCCACCAAATTCCGGAACTATTAGTATCGTCCCATTCAAATCTATCGGACATTACTACTATGAGTTCACTTTGATTTCTTCTTTAATATCTTCTTTGATTTCTTCCTTTACTTCTTCTGGCCATTCAATATCAAATCTTGCATACTCTTCGGTTGCAAATCCTTCAGGATGGCGCTTACAAATTTTTCTTCTTCTAACAAAAACGTGGTCAACTCTTTTCTCTTCGTCGGGGGTAACTGTTCTTTCAATTTCTATAACTTCAGTAAATTCTGTTGATTTAAGCTCGATTGTAGGTTTCTTCATGCTTACAATAAATAACCTATATACATTAAAGGTTGATACTGATGATCGTGGATTTCTAGTTGTAACTTATTTAACTTAAATTCTTATTAAATATAAATTTTTTGACAGCTTTTAAGGTTTTAATTTTTTGAATAAATTAAATTTATAATTCAAGATTTAATTCATATTGAAGATCACCTTTTGGTTTTATATTGATCTTTTTAGGATGATTTTTTTTCTTAATTAATGATGTTCTTCTAGAGCCGTGTTTTAAATATACTTCTTTTGAAATATCCCAATAACCATCTTTTTGAGTTATTTCTTGAATCTTTTTTCTGGCAATCTTAGTAGTTTTTGAGAGGTCGATAATTGGTTTTGCATATTCAGAATTTGAATACTCACTTGAATTGAAATTTTCCATCAACCAAGGTTCATGTATAAAGTTATCAGGATAATGTTTTATCTCCGGTACCCATTTTCTAATAAAATTCCCTTTTGGATCATGATCTTTCCCTTGCTTAATAGGATTATAAATTCTATTTGTATTTATAGAGGTTGTACCTGATTGCATTTGGCATTGATTCCAATGAATTCCAGGCTCATAGTCAATAAATTTGCATGCCAATACTGAACCAGAATCTTGCCATGGTATCCATAAGTTATAGCTTGCAAAAGACATCAACATTGCACGCATTCTGAAATTAAGCCAACCATTAAAATTTAAAGATCTCATACAGGCATCTAAGAAAGGAAAACCAGTTTTACCTTCACTCCATAATTGGAGTAAATCATTATCTTTTTTTCTGATTTTTTGGAAATATGGATGAAATTCTTTAAATTCTAATTCTGGCTCACTTTCAAGTTTTTGAATAAAGTGACAATGCCAAGTTAATCTACTTTTTAGCATTTTAGAATTAGTATTTTTAATTAAATTAGCTTTATAAAAAATCTCTTTTAAAGATATACAGCCCCAACTTAAATAAGGAGAAAGTCTTGAACAGCTATCAAATGATTTCTCGGGGCTTGAAATATCTTTTGAGTAAGAATTTAATTTCTTACTGAAAAAATATTCCATTCTTTTTAGACCATTTTCCCTCCCACCCTTTAATCTTCCTTCACATAAATCATCTTTAAAGCTAAAGAAATTATCTGATGGTATTGCTCCAGTATCAATTTCTATAGGATTAATATTTGAAGGCTCTAATAATAATTTTTTCTCCATATTTTTTTTCCATTTTTTTGACCAATTATTTCTATCTAGATTTCCTCTAAAAACAGAAAATTGTAAATATTCCTTCCAAATTATTTTTTTCATTGAAGCCCATTTTCTAACTTCTTTATCTCTTTTATATGTAAAATAGTCACCAGTTTCTTGATGGCTATAAATACCCTTTATATTGAATTTATTAGATATCTCATCAAAAATTTCAATAACTTTACCTGTTCTAATTATTAAAGGTTGTCCAATATTTTCAAGTGAATTTCTTAAATCTATAAGGCTCTCCTTGCAAAACTGCCACTGTCTATCTGAATAAGTTTTTTGTCTCCATAGTTCTTTTTCAACTATATAAATAGGTAATATATCCCTATCTTTTAAAGATTCAATTAGAGCCTCATTATCTTTTACTCTTAAATCTCTTTTAAACCATAATATATTTATATCTTTCATCTATAAAATTTATTTTTATTATAAAAAAATAAATTTTAATTAGTTACCAAATAAAAAATTTATTCTTTTTGGAATAATTTTAAAAACTCTTTATTTTCCATTCCTGAAAAACTTTTTTCCTTAATAGATTCAATTACTTTTGTATAGTATCTATATTTAATTTGATACTCACTCATTAAAAGAATTATACGCCAATTTTTTATATAAAATCTCCTAACTATCTCTTCATATTTTTTTTTGTCGGTTTTTTCTAGTTCCTCTTTATTACTTAAATATTTTTTTTCGATCCACTCAAAAACATCTTTAAGCTTACCGTTTATTTTGCCGTTAGTTATCCATCTTTTTATATAAATTTCATCTCCATCTTCTAATTCAAAACATTTTTCAGGTGAAGGCAGCGTGTAATTATGAAATCTATCAGTATAGTCTTCGATTAGTTTCATTCAATTAATCTTTCTTTTTAAGTTCGAGTTCTCGCATAAACATAAATGCACCAAATGAAAAAGCAAGTGAGATTAAAAAAGTTAGAGGAAAATAAATGCCCCATAATTTTAATTTTAATCTTTTCCCCTCTGCAACATAAAATATAAATATTGATATGAGAAGAACTCCTGTATCAGCTGATATAAATCCAGAAGTAGGAGTTATCCATGCGTCATCAAAAAATGCGGTTCCTATATCTATTACAGAACCTTGAATATTACCATTCCTTACTAAGTTTATAAATTGAAGAATAAAATAAAATGGCCAAATTAATCCTGCTAGTGAAGTCGCTCCATAAATAGTAAGTCTAATTTTTGACCACATAGCTTTACCTTTTTAGTATATTTATAGCTAAAGTTGAAGAATAATTGATGTATAAAATCATTCTAATAATTAGTCTTTTTTAATAATAAAAATTCAAAATATACATAATAATGTTCCTATTCTTTTTTTATTTGTTTTAAATTTTCTATATTTGGGTCGAATTACTCACATCTTAAATTATGCTTATCAGCTATAAATGAGTTATAAACAAAAATATTTATGACCCAGATTTTTTTTATTGATATTACGCTTGCTGGTTTTGGGGTATTTATTTATTTCTTTGGTCTTAAAAAATTATTATTTAATCATCCAAGAACTTCTCAAGACTAATAATAAATGGCAAAAATTAGTAAGGGAATGCCAATTGAAATAGGTATTAAACGTCTTTCTTTATTAAAAGAAAAGGGATTAATAACAGAAGAAATATTTTCTGATGCTGAAGAGCTACTGATTAAGAGTGAAATGGATATTTCTTCTAAATAATTAAATTTATACAAATTCTTATAAATTAAAATTCTAATTTTACTTTTTAGATAAATAAAATCTAATCTGACTAAACTTAAAATAAAAATTAAAAATAATGTTAATCACAAAAAGATTATGGGAAAATAACTCCGAACTAGCTTCGCTTAGCTTGAAAACTAAATTTGTTCAAGGGATCAGAAATGGAAACTTACCAAGAAATATTTTTAAAGAGTATCTAGCTCAAGATTATTTTTTTTTAGAGAGCTTTGCTAAGGCTTATGGATTAGCTGTTTCTAAATCAAAAGATAAAAGTGAAATTAAGTCTTTAAGCCAACTCTTAGTAGGTGTGTCTGATGAATTAATTCTTCATGAGACTTATGCAAAAGAATGGGAGATTGATTTGTCTACTAACTATATAAAACCTGCTACAAAGAACTACACTGATTTCCTTTATGATGTTTCCTCAAAACTAAGTTCAGTTGAAATAATGTTTGCAATGACTCCTTGCATGCGTTTATATTCTTGGATAGGAAAAAATTTATCGGATATGATTTTAAATAATCCTTATAAAGAATGGATTCTTACTTACTCCGATGAAAGTTTTGATAATTTAGCAAAATCTCTTGAAAAAATAATTGATAATTACCAAGAACCATATGACATTAATCAGGCTCAGAATTTATATAAAAAAGCCATGGAACTGGAATTAGATTTTTTTAATGCCTATTCAAATTTTTAATAAATTTAATGAAGTTTTTTCATTTAAAAAATTATTATGTATTCTAATATTGCTCTTTCTATAGGCGGTAGTGACTCAGGCGGAGGTGCAGGGATTCAAGCAGATTTAAGAACTTTTATGGCGCTTAAAGTCCATGGATGTTCTGTGATTACATGTATTACTGCTCAAAATAGTGTAGAAGTAAAATGTGTAGAAGCTGTAAATAATGATACTTTAACAAGCCAGATTGATACCTTATTTTCAGATTTTGATATCAAATCTTTAAAAACTGGAATGTTGCTAAACGATAGTATTATTAATGCAACAGCCCTAAAACTGAAATCTTTTTCTATTCCAAAGATTATTGACCCAGTAATGGTAAGTAGAACTGGTTCTAAATTACTTGAGGATTCTGCAATTAATGCTTATAAAAAATTACTTTTACCAATTGCTGATTTAGTAACTCCAAATATTTTTGAAGCAAATCTTCTGTCAAATTTGGATATTAAAAATCAGGTAGATATAGAGCAATCTGCAAAAAGTATTATTAAACTTGGTGCTAAAGCAGTTTTAATCAAAGGTGGTGGATTGAAGGATATGAAAGGGAGGGACTTTTATCTTGATGTCAATGGAGGGAAAAAGTGGTTCATAAATAAATTTATTAATACTCAAAATACGCATGGTAGTGGATGTACTTTAAGTGCTGCAATTTGTGGCTATCAAGCATTAGGATTTGATCTTATAGAGTCAATTCAAAAATCAAAAATTTTTATTGAAAGATCCTTGAAGAACTCTTATCAAATCGGATCAGGCCCAGGACCTCTTGGACATTACCAATCACTATGAAATAATTGATTTTAAAAAAATTAAAGAAAAGAATAAATTATTAAAATCTTTTATTTGAAAATCTTATTAAAACCACCATTTTTTATTTTGATTTTTTAAAAATAAAATTTCTTCTGTTTCCCACCCACCTTCTAACCACTCAAGATGTTCTAGCAATAAAGATTCGCTTTCTCCCTTTGTTAAATGACCTAGTCTATTTGCAATTCCATCAAATCTTACTTTCATTAACTCTTCGATTTTGATGTTATTCACAATTAAAACAGATAATTTTTATCTAAATAAACTTGATTGATTGTTAATGTCAATGAAATTATTCTTTTTTTATATTTTTAAATATGTAATTTGTATTAAATGCAACTATTTTGTAGTGATAGTAATTAAGACTTATTCTCAAAGATTGTATTTCTAGGTATTTTAAAAAATAAATCAGAAATTTTTTATGAAAAACCAAGAAAAAACAACCTCAAAAACAGTTGTTAATGTCGGTTATTGTGAGAGCACTTCTGAGTGGCTTAATAGGATAATGACTGAACTTGCAGATGAAAGTAAGAATTTTGTGGATTTATCAGTTTTGTGCGCATAAATTCAATTATTGAAAGTCAATCGCTTAAGGCCTATTTAAGGCCTTTTTTGTATTAGATAAACTTATATAAGTTATTTGAAAGGCATATGGTTATGACTTTTTATCGGTATATCTGGTGACAATAAATATATTTCAAAATAATTAATTTAGTAAAAAATTCTCCCTCCCTATGCGGCCTATCTCAGAGAAACTTTATAAGAAATTAGTTAAAGCTTCCAAAAAATGAATAAATTACTTCTTTACTTTTCAGCTCTATATTTTGGAGCAAATATCGGAAAAACTATTGCAAGTGATAGTTTTACATATTATTTAATGATTTCTAATTAATCTTTTTTTTCTTGGAAATTTTTAAGCATTTCTTTTTGACTCTAAAATATTGAAGTAATCTTAAAAAACTCTCAAAGTGCATTTAGATAAAAGTAGTTCTGAAATCATAAATAAATTTAAATTATCTCCTCACCCTGAAGGAGGATGGTTTAGAGAAATCATACGAAGTAAAAATCATGTGACTAGAAATGATGGTCAAAAAAGAAATAATATTACTAGCATTTATTATCTACTTTGTAAAAGTGAGAGAAGTAAATGGCATCGAGTAAATTCTTCCGATGAGATATGGATTTATCTTCAAGGGGCACCCCTTAATTTATATTTTCTCGATGATAATAAAGAATTAAGAAATATTAGATTAGATTTAAATAATCCTATTGAAATGATCCCCTCTGGATATTGGCAGGCTGCTAGCAGTACAGGAGAATTTACACTCACAAGTTGTTGTGTTGGCCCCGGGTTTGATTTTAATGATTTTCAAATGCTAAGAAATATAGATCCTTCTCTAAGACCAGCCAAGGCTATTGAGGAACTAATTTAATTTTTAAAATTTTTTTATAATATGATTGAAATGAATCATGATCTTATTAATACAATCGGCATAAAGCAGATAGCAAGAGAAGAAGCCCATCTTTACCAGGTGAGTGATGTTCAAGGATTAATAGATACTTTTGATAAGGAAATTTCTGAATGGTCTGATTTTGACAGTTGGGAAAATATACGAGTTCAGCAATGGATTTTTGAGAGAGCTATGGATATTTATAAAGGTAAGAAAATTGATATTAAATGTAATTGTTGTGAATACAATTACATAAGTCAAAGAGACTTAGTAAAAAGTTCAAATAAAAAATGTTACGGGATAAAAAGTGCTTATATGATCGAAAAGGTTTTCCATGAAATTACATTAGCTGAAGCTAGAAGAGAAAGTGATGGTACATATTCAGCATAGAGTTGTTAAAAATTTACCTTTCTAAGATTAATAAGTGAAACTAAGCTATTAGTTCATAGACTTTATGAAGATTATGGATAATTTTGATGATGATCTTTCTTCAAAACAAAAAGAATTTGTAGAGCCTATAGATAAAGCTACAAATAAAGATTTATTTGAAAAAAAAGATGAATTTAAAGAGGCAACTCCAAAAGTTGTTCATCTTAATTCACTTATTACAAAAAATATTTATCTTTTTACAAAAGATCCAAACTATAAATTGTTTGCCTGGCTAATGGTTCAGCTATTTATATTTTCATTATTTGTTTTGGTGGCGACATTAATGAAAAATAATCTTGTCCCCTATATTAATTCTCTTTAAAGATTTAGACTGAGTTATATTTCTTATTTTTTTATTCATTAATTATTATTTTGAATTGGTGATATAATAAAATCATTCCACTTATGGATCTATATTTACAAGTAGTCACTTTTAATATTAGAATTGAAGAATATATATAGGTATGAAAAAGATATGACCCAAGCAAAATTGGAGGGTTTATTAAAGATAGATAACGAATCATATAACCTTTTACGAGTCCTCACAATGTTCATGAAGTTAGATAATTCTCAGGACGTTCCTCTTCAGGCAATGGCAGTATTTTGGTACGTAGCAACCTATCAAAATTGTACTAAGAAGGATATTGAAAAATACTTCGATATGAGTAAAGCTAGTGCTTCAAGGATGACGGACTATATAAGTCGATATCATAGGCTAGGTAAGGCAGGCTTAGGTCTAGTTTCTAAAGAACAAGATCCAAAAGATAAAAGAAGAACACTTTTGAAACTTACAAGGAAAGGTAAAGATCTAATTGAAAAGTCTTTTAATACTCTCTATGAGGATATGAAAAGTTTTGAAGCTGAATTTGAAGAATAAATACTTGCAACTCTTTTGATTCCTTAGCTATTGGAAACTTTTAAAACATTTAAACTGGCTCTGAAACACAAATAACAGGTTATCCTTTTTCTTAATAGAAAATAACAACTTAGTAGTTACTCCATAGACTTTCTAAGAAGTTAGAATTTAATAATTCATTAATTCATTATCACCAGCAAAAACAGCAATGGAGGAATATAGAGAAAAGTTAGAAAAGATTTACCAACAATTAAATGAAGAAGAAGATCCCCTTTTAAAAAAATGGTATCAATCACTTATTCCTAAGGCGATATTATTATTTCCTGTAGTTGCTTTTGGTTTTACATTTTTAAAAGTAAATACTGATAAATCAATATTAGATTTACTCTCTTTTGTTGCAGTTGGTAGTTTATTAGTTTTTGGAGGTATTTTTTTGAATTATTTCTTATCTAAACGAAGATAATGGAAGCATTTAGTTAAATAAAAATCTTGAATATTAAAAAATTGATTTAGCTCTATTAGCTCTGCGGATTGTTTTTTTTAAAATATGATTTTTTATGGAAAGGTCAGAAATCGCATAGAGAGTTAAAAAGAAAACTGCTTTTGCAAAAATTGAAATTTGCATAATAAAAATAAACCTATTTATATAGAACCAAATCGCTAAATATAAGCAAGTCCTGAAAGACCTCAAAATCGCGAAGGAATAATTAATTAACAGTCCAATAAGAAAAAGAGGTAATTTACTTTTCTCCGATAATCTTTTTATTTGTAGATTATCTATATTAGAAATTATTAACAAAATTATTTTTAGTAATTAATACTCTAGATATTTGATACCTTTCCCCAGTAATGTAATAACATCAGAAACTCCTCACACACTAATTTCTGATAATCAAGCACCCTTATCTCTAAATTAGGGTGTTTTTTATTGACATAAAAACAGAAAGTCATAACTGGCACATGTGACAATTAAATTACTTTTCTCATCCCCTTCCGGTTTAGGAGAATGTATGGCATATTAAAAAGGTGTGTAGGAGAGGTTTTACTGAAACAGTGGAAACAAGGAAACACTTGATTTAGTTAAACCAAGAAAAGACCTCTATTAGGGGTCTTTTTTTTATGCTTCAAAATAGATTGAATATTAAATTATTTTATTTGTGAAAATTATTAGAGGAGCCAATAGTTAAATTCTGAGTTGAAATCTTATAGAACTTCTCATGTACTGAATCACTAAATTCCTTTTCATTTGAATAATTCATTAGGTCCAGCGGTTCAATATTTTCGTCGAACCATTCGTCATATTCAATATTATTAGGTTCAGCAAAATAAGTCATATTTAATTAATAGCTATCAAAAAATATGTAAACGGTACATGCTATACAAAATTAAAGATTAATTAATAGAAAGGAAATTGAAAAATCTAAATTCAGAGACAAATTAAGTACTTCCTTAATTATTGGTTTTAAATTAGTAATTACACAATTATTTTTTATATGGCTCATTATCACGTTCATGGATTAATTCCTGATGGAATCTCTCAAGCTGAAGGTTACAAAATGTTTGAGCAATATATTGCTTCCGGTGCACCAATGGATAACTTTGAAGGATTTGAATTAATAAGTAGACTTCATGCCCCTGAAACCGGAGAAGTTTTTGTGACTTTCAAAGCTGATAATCACTTGGCAATATCTGAACATTTCGGAGTATGGAGAGCAAAATTTGGCCTCGAATGGAATATCACTGCTGTTTTAAATGATGAAGAAGTCATTCAAAGAAATAAGCAGGTTGCGGATGCTGTTGCTGCGATGGGATAATTTAATTGATTGACAGTCGATCTATATTAGAGGGTTATAACCCTCTTTTTTTAATAGCAAAGAACACTATCAGCTTTAATTGATTCTTCAATTAGTACATCAGGCATAGCAAACTCTGCTTTATATCCATTTAGAAGCTTCTCATCGTAACCTCTTGATTTGGCTGACTTTCCTGAGACATATATGGTAACTTTTGAATTCTTTAAATTTTCAAGATGTTCGTATAAATCTCCAGTACCTTGACCAACTATTTCTCCAGCTTTTTTGCAATTTAGTATATCTACTCCGTCTCCTGCCAGAAAAAGAGTTACTTTATGATCGTTTTTTTCTGCAGTAAGTGCAACAAGTAAACCTAAAGTTATTTTATTTTGGGATTCTAAACCGCTATAAATATGCACTAGCACTGTATTGTCGGTAATGATAGACATTTAACTCTCCCTAGAATTAAGTTATTTAATCTTAAAAAAATCTATCTTTATTAGCTGCATTTTTTATGAAACCCTTACCACTTGCAAAGCTAATTATTAGTAATTGAAATTCAATCTGAATTGAAGGGCAATTAGCTTCTTTTTTTCTTAATATTCAATTACAAAGTATTCAAATTCATGAGATCTCTTTTATTCTTACCTTTACTTTTTGGTTTCTCAGGACCAGCTATTGCAGATTCAGAAGTATTTAAAATAGATGTATCAGCAGAGAGTTATCGCAACTATATTCTTAGTGGAACTGATAGGAATGGATCTGTAAGTGGGGAAGATCCTACAGTTACACTGAATAAAGGAGACACAATTATTTTTGATGTTGATGCATCTCGTCATCCGTTCTATATAAAGACTGAATTTTCTCGTGGAGGTGGTGATCAGGTAACCACAGGGACAATTTCTGGGACTCCTGGAACGCAAAATGGAAAACTATCATGGAATACCACGGGCGTATCAGCAGGTAAATACTTTTATGTTTGTTCTCCGCATGCATCTTTTGGAATGGGCGGGACAATTATTGTTGAATAAATAAATGAAACGCTTACTACTTACTCCTATATTCAAACGTTTTAAAAAGAGTGCTTTTTTCTCATCACTTAATCAGAATACTTGTCCTGTTTATGATGCTGAAGAAATAAAAAAACAAGAACAAAAAGAAGCTATTAATAAGTTATATCCATAAAAAAAAGGGCGTTAAGTACGCCCTTTCTAAAAGCTAGATCATCCCCATCACCCAGCCTTTCTAAAATAATAGCACTACATATGGTGTTTGACTGTAATATTTCTTACTTTAGGTGGGGTTGTTTGTTTCTATTTTATTTGCCATGATAGAAATCCCCATCACCTAGACTCGCAAGGGTCTTTTTTTTATGCCTAGTTTTGGATCAGACACTCCATTTATGCTTCTTGCAAAATTAAAGATTAAGGAAGATAAAGTTGCCGAATATTTAGAAATTGCTGATAAGACAGATAAGGCTGTTGAAGCAGACGAACCAGGAATGCTTCATCATACTTTTGATCAAGATCCAGACGATCCACTTTGTTTTGTATGGTCAGAAGTTTATAAAAACGATGATGCTTTACTTGCACATTTAGCTAATCCAGCAGTAGGTGTATATCTTGAAGCTCATGCTGAGTTAGGGACTGATTTTTCTGTTGAATTTTACGGGACTGTGGGAGATAAAGTGATTGAAGCTATGAAAGGAACTGGGGTTCCTTTTAAAGTCTTCAAAACACAATTCGGTTATAGCAGGTTTTAAGGTTAGTGAAATAGCTAAATATTTATTACGCCGCTGTTTCTATCTGATCTGTAACTGCAACGAACTCTTCATCAGTAAGAACAGGTGTGACTTCTATTTCATTTCCAAAGCCAGCACTCCAAGGCTGACACCACTGCCAAATTTTTGAATGGTCAGAAGCTTGAACTATTGCCCAACCATTAGCTCCCTGAGGATTTAAAACTCTATTTAAAACTTTGAATCCTTCGAAACTGTCATAGGGAGATCCCTCTTTTACATAATCAGTAAATGTTTTGGTTGCTTTCATTGAAGCTTCCATTGATGGGAACTGCCATTGAACTATGTATGTTTGCATAAAGCTTTTATTGATTAGTTAACTAATTATGAACAATATTTTTTAAAAGGAAATTGAAAGTTAAATAACGAATACCAAAATACAGACAGCTATGTTTAACAGCAAGCTTAAAGTTTGAGAATTAAATTTCATCTCTAATTTGCATGACTAAAGGATCAAAAAGAATCTTAGTCCTAGTGGCAACCACAAACATAGAAGAAGCATTAGTAATAAAGAAATAGCATGGACATTTGGAATGTACTGCTCTTTAAAAATTTGTGTCTTCATAATCTATCTGGCTTTCCTAAGTTTGATTTCTCTTCTGACAAGTAAACCTAAAACTACAACACACATATTCATTAGAAAAACATCTAATGGCATTAAATAAAAAAGTATCTACTTAATTAATAGCAAGAATATTGGTATATGAATCAAGAAAGAATCACTAAAATACTTAGACTACTTATTCAGATTCTTTATGAAGTCTCTGATAGACTCCTTCTCTTCTCCAATAATCTTCATATATAAGATTTCTTTTTTGATAATCTAATGCGTTCATATTCTTGTCGAGTATGGCAAAAGGAGAATTAGTAAATTTCATAGTAAATCCTAAAATAATTGTTTATTAAATATCTATTAGATATGAGATCTTTTATCTCGAATAACTAGATCCTCTATAAGTAAGCTTTATTGTCTTCTCTTCTTGGCTCTTGCAATATACAAATGACTTGCCATTAAAATACATGTTTACCATGATGCAGCTCCTGAACTTGCTCAAGTCCCCGTCCTTTGGCTTGAGTCGTACTGCGGTCTATCTAGTGGTAGATCGGACGATTTGGTAGCTTTAGCTACACTTTATTTATAGAGTATTTGTACTCAATTGTCAATATATTTAGGTAAATTCAATATTCGGAGATTAAGCAGATTCGGTTAATTTGTTCTTCATATCTTCAATTTTATTAATTAATTCATCTAACCATTCTGTATTATTTTCTGATCTTTCTTTTAAATATGAAATTTTTGGTTGATTCATTTCATGTGTCTCGAAATCTCCGCTCATAAAATTTTTCCTTTTCTAAATTTTTTTATGTGATTAGTGAATTAATCAGCATCAATAAGTAAATAAATAATTAGATAGAAATCCTGTCGATCATCAATACATCCTGGGTTTGGATTGTATCTCTCTTACTTTCATCCTCAGAGTCTTTATAAGAATCGATTTCAGCTTGAACTCTTCTCTTATAAACTCCTTTGATGTAATCCAGTTCTCTTCTCTCTTTATTTAAAATTGAGAATGGTGAGGTTTTTAAGTTCATTGATAGCTCCTTTAAAATAATTTTTAATCAACACCAGTTTTTATCAGATTCAATAAAAATATCTATAGTTTGCTGATTTCTGGTTTCTTCCTCTAGAAGTTCTTCTTCTGATCTTTTTTGAATCTCAGAGTCATAAACTTCTTTTTTTGTTGGTGTGGTAGACATTTTCTCATGACAACTACACATATGTTCTAACTAAATAGACGAGTCATACGATTAATAAAGATGTTCGGTTTGAGGTACTCCAATATACGGATAGAGGATCAACAATTAAATTTCAAAATGGTTAAAATAACCTAGGTTTCTAAACAGATAAAATGTAAATATTTAATATTTACTAGGTATCTTTATAAATATTAATTCGCAGGTTTAATTATCATTCGGCTTAAATTTTATCAATATTTTTTCATTCGTAACCAATATTGTTTTTAGAGTTTGTTATGTAAATAATCAAATTTAAAACAAAATTTGGAGGTAAATCTAAAGGCTTTAAAAGTAGTAAAACCATTCCTTGAGTTACATTAAAACCTTTATTTTCCAATTAGCTAGGAAGTTGGTGTGTAGGTGGTGCATGAAATTTTCTCTTTTTTCTTTTTGATCTCTTGTAAATAACAAAAAGACCTAATCCTAATAAAGGAAATAATAAACCCTCTACAAATAAGGGAAAGTTAATCATAATCGTTACCCCCTATGTAACTGTGTTATGGAGATATTTAGCCTAAAGTAACACTTCAATTATTATCGGTCGATCACTTGGGTCTTATGAACCTATTTTATGAGAGCTTTTCCCTTTAAGAATCATCAATAAGGGCAAACCTAAAATCATCAGACCCCCATCTATCAATAAAAAAGTATTCAAACTCATTTATTTATTCCATCTAAGTGGTATTCCTTTTTTTACGGTGTCTTTTTTCATATCATCCATCTCTTCCCTGATTTTGTTGTAATAGGCTAGCTCTTCAGGATCCTTCGAACCAAGTCCATATTTCATTGTTGCAGCAAGATATATTCTGTGCTTTCGATATGAAGATAATGCCATAGACGACCCTAATTTCTAAATCATATCTAACTTCTTTGTACGTTGTTTGTATCTCCCTTACCAAGAGATGTCAATTATTTCAATGATAAAAAATTATGCTCTAATTTCTGCTCTAATTCGTCTATATTTAGTGATCTTAAAATTATTTAATTTTTTTAAATTCTTTAAAGCTAGTGATAGAGAGGTTTCGAGGTATGCCCTCGTCGGGACTTGAACCCGAGACCTCTCCCTTACCAAGGGAGTGCTCTACCGCTGAGCTACAAGGGCTGAAAAAAAGTGGGCCGGGTTGGATTTGAACCAACGTAGGCAGAGCCAGCGGATTTA
>OCZA010000019.1_pt1 | contig 51867 bp, 35 predicted proteins | sample 1539021 | NCBI WGS metagenome assembly OCZA01 (sample SAMEA2619376, study PRJEB22493) | marine metagenome | biome: marine biome (ENVO:00000447); feature: surface water layer (ENVO:00002042); material: "saline water (ENVO:00002010), including plankton (ENVO:xxxxxxxx)" | depth 5 m | reverse complement strand
GAAGATGCTTCGTACTGAAGGTTATGCATGGGGACCTTACCTGTGGCGAACTACAATTGCTAGTGATACAGTAGGGGTCATACTTCAAAGGGCGAATAGTATTCGTGGGGACAAGTCTGCCACACCTATGCTACCTTTCAACTTTGATGACCAATGGCACTTTCCTAGTAAGGATATAGAGTGGTTCTGGGGGATCTTTAAACCTCATCTTAAGAAGTATTTGGGAGGTTATAGTCGGCATAACGATCTACCTGTTCCTACTGAGGATGATATTTGGGAATTCGATCATATCTGGGTTAACTACTACAAAGAACATGATATGACAGCACTCCACAATCATGTAGGAGATCTGTCTATTGTGTTGTACCTACAAATACCTACATATACAGACAAGGTGCTTGGAACTGCTCCTGAGCCTGGTTCTATAACATTCTGTTGGGGAGGTGATAAGAAGACATTCGTACCAAAGGTAGGAGAGTTGTTCATATTCCCATCAGGTTTGCATCATATGGTGATGCCACATAAGACTGAAGGAGCAGAAAGAGTATCTCTATCGGCAAATCTTTACTATAGAGCACCGTTTAATGGATAGTTTACATACATGGGGACCTCCTATATGGCAAACCTCACTTGATGATAGTATTGTACAGGGATTATTAGAGCAGGGCAACGCAATCAGGCATCGTGAAGAGTTCAATGCTGAGATAGACTTAGCAATGAATACACATGATGAATGGAACTATCCTCCAGAGGTTGTTGAATGGTTCTCTAAGTCAATTAAAACTAAGGTAGTTGATTATATGCAGATATGGGCAAAGCATCTAGGGTGGACATATAACAAGTGGTTATCAGACTGGCAGATTGATAGTCTATGGATTAACTATATGCAGAAGTATGACTGCAATCCATTACATGATCATAAGGGGAATGTAAGTTTCATCTTCTATCTAAATGATGTACCTGACCTTAAGACAGAGAAACAAAGAATGAATATGACTAATAACGGACCTACACCTGGTTCTGTTATGTTCTGTCATAATGATCATAGAAAGTTTTTCTTTCCTAACAAAGGAGAGTTCTTTTTATTCCCTTCTAATACCCTCCATATGGTTGTACCGTACAAGAGCGACCTGACTCGGATCTCTGTGTCAGGCAATATTATGTTCTAATTGTCAACCACTATATAATGTGTTATAATAATGAAGTGTTACTAACATTATGGCTAAAGGATTTACAGTAAAGGCAAAGTCACCTGCCAAGAAAAAGGCGACAACAGAATGGGATTACGATAAAGCATGGGAAATGTTGAGAGGTAAGTCTCTCGTCTTCTGTATGCCAGGTCGTGGTTGTTCATATGTGTTTCTAAAGAGCTTCGTTCAAATGGCATTTGACTTAGTTCAACATGGAGTAAGCATACAGATATCGCAAGATTATAGTAGTATGGTTAACTTTGCTCGTTGCAAGTGCTTAGGTGCTAATGTGTTGCGAGGACCTGATCAAGTACCTTGGGATGGTAAGTTAAAGTATGACTATCAGTTATGGATTGACTCAGATATAGTATTCAAGACAGAACAGTTACTTCAACTAGTATTAATGGAGAAGGATATAGCAGCAGGTTGGTATATGACAGAAGATGGTCAAACCACTTCAGTTGCTCACTGGTTAGATGAAGACAACTTCCGTAATAATGGAGGAGTCATGAATCACGAAACTGGTGAAACTATGTCTAAGAGAAAGAAACCATTCACAGTCGATTACACTGGTTTTGGTTGGGTTCTTATTAAGAATGGTGTATGGGAACATGAAGAGATGAAATACCCTTGGTTTGCTCCTAAGATGCAAGTCTTTGAATCAGGTGATGTACAAGACATGTGTGGAGAAGATGTATCTTTCTGTTTAGATGCACTAGAAGCAGGTTTTGAGATATGGTGTGATCCTAGAATTAGGGTTGGTCATGAAAAAACTAGGGTAATATAATGATAGATAGAAAGATAAACAAAAAAACTAGACAGGGAAACGGTAAGAATACAAAATATTCTAGCACCGCCCGAAACGCTGCTCGTAAAAAGTATAGGGGACAGGGTAAAAACTAGCGAGCGAGCGTTGCTCGATTTTCTTTAAACATGATTACTGTAAAATTCACTATTAAACAAGATGGTTCTATAACCGACGAGATAGTCGGTGTAGAATCTCTTCCTATGAAAGAATCTCTAAAGAAAATAAAGGATTACATAGATGAGAAAATAAAAGTAGATGAGCATTTATATGACGAAATACTAAAAGATGCTGAATGGGACGAGAAAAGAATGGATGTAATAGGTCAAAATGGCAATGATGGACTCCATTATGAGGATCAATACTACGAATTAGACCATAGTTCTGAGTGTAGTTGAAAAAAATTAAAAAATAGGGTATAAATAACTCACGAACCCTGTGCCAATTTTGATGGCAACTAAAAAATCACATAGTTATAAAGATATTACCCTCGATTTTGTACCTAATCCTGTTACAGGAGACTTAGGTGTACTCAAAAACGAGAGGGCAATCATGCGTTCTGTAAGAAATCTTGTCCAGACTAGAATAAGAGAAAGGTTTTATAGTGATGTTGGATCAGAAGTATCAGATCTTCTCTTTGGTTTTTGTGATATTGCTACTGGAGGAGTCATAGCAGATGAAGTTAGGACACTTTTAGCAACATACGAACCAAGGATAGCGAATGTTGCAGTAGTAGCTACTCCTAGACCTGACTTAAATGAGTACGAGATGTCAATTAATTACGAAATCGTAGGTCAAGGTAGATCTGTACAGGGATTTGAGTTCATTTTAGAGGCAACTAGGTAACAAAATGCCAGTAAGTAAGTTTACAAATTTAGATTTTGATCAAATTAAGGATCAGATTCGTCAATATCTAAGATCAAACAGTAATTTTACTGATTTTGACTTTGAAGGATCGAACATGTCGATCTTAATAGACATTCTAGCGTACAATACTTATATCTCTGCGTTCAATAGTAACATGGTAGTCAATGAATCCTTCTTGGATTCAGCAACTCTGAGAGAAAATGTTGTTTCTTTGGCAAGAAATATAGGATATGTACCAAGATCTCGTAAATCTGCTCAAGCAATAATAAATTTTGACTTTAAATTCAATGGAAATAGTAATACAGTTAAATTAAACAAAGGATTAGTATGTGTAGGAGCACAAAATAACACTTCTTTTACATTTTCTATCCCAGAAGATGTAATAGCAGCATCTCCTATTGATCAAGGAAGCAATATTTTAACAAATCCACCAAGAACTGCTAAATTTGAGAACTTAGTAGTGTATCAAGGCACTCTTTTAAAGAAAAACTTTGTCGTAAACGCTAGTTTGGATCAAAAATTTATATTAGAGAACTCATTTATTGATACTGAGTCAATTAGAGTGTTTGTAAGAAAGGGTGGAGCATCATCTGGACTAGAATATTCAAGAATTGACAACATTACAAGTTTAGGTGCATCATCAAACATCTATTTGATACAAGAAATCAAAGATGAGAAGTATGAGTTGCTATTTGGTGATGGATTTTTCGGTACAAAACTAGAAGATGGAGATATTATAGAAATAAGTTATATTATTACTGAAGGAAAAGCAGGTAATGATGGTAAATTCTTCTCATATAGTGCAGATGCGGTAGATGATGCGGGTAATCCACTCGCTGCTAGTGCAACACCTGTTATAAACACCACTCAGAATGCAAAAGGTGGTGGTGATATTGAAACTATAGAGTCTATTAAGTATATTGCACCCAGAGTGTACTCATCACAGTACAGAGCAGTCACAACAAAGGATTACGAGGCAATAATACAAAGTGTATTTCCTGATGCAGAGTCTGTTTCAGTGGTTGGCGGTGAAGAATTAGATCCACCTGAGTTTGGTACTGTTTTATTGAGTATAAAACCAAGAAATGCAACATTTTTATCTGATTTTACAAAAACAAGAATCTTAGATGAGTTAAAGAGTTACTCCATAGCAGGAATTAACCAAAAAATAGTTGATCTTAAGATTCTATACATCGAACTTGACAGTGCAGTCTATTATAATACAAATGTATACGATGAAACTGATACTTTAAAAGCACAAGTAACTCAATCGTTAACAAATTATGGAACTTCTACTAATTTAAACAGATTTGGGGGAAGATTTAAGTATTCTGACTCTGTATCAGTTATTGATGAGACAAATAAAGCAATTACATCAAATATTACTAAAATTATAATGCGTAGAGACTTAAAACCTGTCTTTAATTCGTTTGCTCAGTATGAATTATGCTATGGTAATCAATTCCATGTAAATAAAGATGGTAAAAACATCAAAAGTACAGGATTTACAATTTCTGGTCGATCTGATACACTTTACTTTACAGATATTCCAAATCCAGACTTAAAAACAGGTCAATTAGCAGTTATTCAATTAGCAGAGGTTGCAGCAGACTCATCTGCTGTTGTTCTTCCATCTGCAGGAACAGTAGATTATGTAAAAGGTGAAATAATTATCAATACACTGAATATCACTAACACAACACTTGGAAATGGGTTGATTGAGATTCAAGCATTCCCAGAATCTAATGATATCATAGGTTTGAAGGATTTGTACCTTCAATTGGACATGTCAAATACTAAGATAAATATGGTCAGAGATACAATATCTTCTGGACAGCAAATATCTGGAATTGGATATAGAACAACCTCTAGTTACTCAAATGGTACTTTAATTAGGTCATAAAACGAATGATAGAAACCTACAGTCCATTATCTTCTAGGGTTAAGACCTATCAAGTTGTTGGAGATCAAACTCCAGAGTTTGCAAAGGCAGAGAATCCACTATTAGAAGAATTTTTAAAGCAATATTACATATCACAAGAACATCAAGGTGGTTCTCTTGATATTGGGGAGAATATTGACAAATATATTAAGATTGATAATTTAACTAAAGAAGTTGTTGCAGGAATAGCAAGTATTTCATCTGGTATTGATTCTACAACTGATACTATAACAGTTTCTCCTAATACCAAAGGATTTCCACAAGAGTATGGTCTTTTAAAGATTGATAATGAGATTATAACATATACAGGTGTAACTACTAATACATTTACAGGATGTACAAGAGGGTTTAGTGGTATCACAACATACCGTACTACCAATGACCCATACAATCTAACATATACAGATACTACACCTGCTAAACACGATTCTGGAGCAAGTATACAGAATTTAAGTGCATTATTCTTACAAGAGTTCTATACTAAGTTGAAAGCACAATACACACCTGGTCTAGAGGGTGTCACACTAAGTCCTGAGCTTAATGTTAACAACTTTATAAAAGAAGCAAGAAATTTATATGAATCTAAAGGTACTGATGAGTCATTTAAGATTTTATTCAAGGCATTATTTGGTTTAGAACCAAAAATCAACGATCTTGAGAAATATCTAATAAAACCATCATTTGCCAACTACTTAAGAAGAGAATCTTTTGCTGTTAGGGTAATAGAAGGTGATCCACTTAAATTAATAGGTCAAACACTATACCAAGATAATGAAATAGGTAATGACCTAGTAAATGCTGCGTCAGGACCTATTTCTGATGTTGTACAGATAAGAGATGACTATTATCGCATATCTGTGTTTATTGGTTTTGATGATAGAGACTTAATCGAAGGTAATTTTGTAATACCTGGCAAAACACAGTCAATAGGCACAATTGGAATCGGTGCAACAGTAATTACAGTTGATTCTACCATAGGATTTGGGCAAACAGGTACTTTCCAAGTTGGAGTGACTGATGACTCCTTTTATCAGACATTAGACTATTCAGAAAAGACTATAAACCAGTTTATCGGTGTTACAACTGCACTAAAAGAGATTCCATCAGCAACTGAATTATATGCACCTACTTTAGTCTATGGATTTGAAGATAACGACTTAAGTAAGAGAGTCAACATGAGATTGACTGGTGTAATTAGTAATTTTGAGTCTTTACAGAATTTATATGGACTAACTGAACAATCTAGGATACAAGTTAAGAATTTAGGTAGATATGTTAAGAATCCACCAACAGATAAAACATATTCGCAAGTATTTTTCAATTCTTGGGTTTATAACACTAGTGCAAGGTATGAAATAGAACAATTCTTTGGAACTACTTTTAGATTGAAGGGTAGGATTGATAAAGCAAGTATAAAGAAGAACGATACAGTAGAAATAGTCATCAGAAACACTCAGACGGTCGTTGCAACGGGTTTAAATGTAAACTTCGTAAATACTGCACTAAATGAGGTAACTCTCTCAGGAACCATTACAGCTGCCTCTGGTATTAGCTATGATATAAGAAGAATACAAGAAAAAGCAACAAGTACAGGAGTTCCCATCGTTGGTGGTCAAGATCAGATACTTGCAGATGTAACTAACGCATATATTCTTGATGCTAAGTATTCTCCTACTAATTTAAAGGAAGGTTATGTTGCATCTAACTCTATTCCTTCATATGACATTACAACTGAAAAAATAACCGCAACATTAACAGATCCAAAGATAGGAAACAATGATTTTGAAGGTTATGATGTATTAACCAATAGATACACAATTTTCTCATTTCCAAGCAGTGTACCTTTCAAAACTGGAGAAGAAATCTCATATGTCCCAAGAGGAGACACTACAGCAATCGGTGGACTAACTCAAGCATCATATTTTGTTGAAGTATTGTCACAAAACAATAAAATCAAATTATATCAGTCAAGATCGTTCATTCCTTCTGGAATAGCAGTTGGATTTGTTCCTACTGAGCTTCCTACAGGAATTCATGACTTTATTCGTGCAGAACAAGCAAGAGAGTCTATTTTCCCTTCTGGAACACTTAAAAGGTTTATTTTAGATCAAAACCTTACTGATGGTACAAAACCAAAGACAACATCTGAATCAACACAAACTGGAACAACAGGAATGTTGATTAATGGTGTTGAAATTACAAATTACAAATCTGACAAGTATATTTACTTCGGACCTGTAAGATCTTTTGATATAGTTAACGCAGGTAGAGGATATGATGTTTCATTCCCACCTTCAGTTGGTTTTGAGACTAGCACAAGTGGTATTAACACTGCTTATGGTAGAGTATCTGTTGCAGGTACTGTTACTGGTATTTTAGTAGATCCTGTTGAATATGAGATTAAAAATGTAGTATCTGTCGATGTTCATGGTGGAAATGGATCTGGAGCAAGAGCAGAGGCAATAACAGAACTGGCATATAGATCACTTACATTTAATGCTAAAAAATTTGCAATAGGTGGTAATATTGATGTTGGGTCTGACCGATTTATTTTAAATAAAGAGCATTTCTATAAAACAGGTGATAGAGTAATATACAATGCCAATAACAATAATCCAATAGCACTTTCTACTAGTACTGCTGTTGGTCTGGATACTGGTTTGGTAGAAGGTCAATCTTACTATGTTGGTGTTGCAGCAACTAATATATTCCAAATTTATACAAATAAGTCTGATGCAGTCGCAGGTGTTAATACAGTAAGTTTTGGTTCTACCGCAGGTGATTCAAATGTCGGTATTCATCAGTTTAATGATTATGAGACTAAACGAAGAATATCTAGAATTGCTGTAATTGATAGTGGATCAGGTTATACAAATAGAAAAATATCAGTAAATCCAACAGGAACTATTGGTGGAATCAGCACTGTTAGAGATTTTATTGAGTTTCCTAATCATGGATTCAAAGATGGTGAGGTTATTCATTACAGTTCAGATGATACTGCAATAACTGGTTTATCTACAACTGCACAATACCAAGTATTAACAATAGATGATAATAGTTTTAGATTATGTAATTCTGGTCTAGCAACTACAAGATTACCTGATCAAACAAATTATCTTAATAAGTTATACACTAGATTTGATTCTACTGGTTCTGGATATCAAAACTTCTTTTATCCTGCGGTAACTGTTGATATTAATGTTGTTACAAGTGATGATGCTAATAGAACCATAGAAGCATTCCCTATTGTCCGTGGTTCTGTTGTTGATACCATTCTTTATGATGAAGGTCGTGATTATGGATCTAATATAATCAATTTTGAAAAAACACCGATAGTAACTACAAATTATGGTGAGTTGGGTCAGATTGGACTAACTATTGTTAATGGTAGAATATCAGATGCTTTTGTTCAAGCAGCAGGTCAGAACTATGACGGTCCTCCTGATTTAGAAGTCATTGGAGTGGGAACTGCAAATGGTGCTAGACTTCGTGCTGTAATGAACGGTGGATCTATTGATAAAGTCAAAGTTCTAGCAGCAGGTGTTGGATACGCATTATCAACAACAACAGTAACAGTTCTTGCACCAGGTAACGCTGCTACATTTGCAAGTAATATTAGAAGACTAACAGGTAATAAATTTAATACTAGTCAAACAACAAATGGTGATTATCTAGGTGCAGTTGACGGTGGATTAGCGATAGAGAGTGTTGGATATGGTGAAACAGTTAGAACAGTATTTAATGATGATGGTACAGGTCACTCTCCTATCATAGGTTGGGCATATGATGGAAACCCAATATACGGTCCTTTTGGATTTTCAGATAGAGACAACAATCAATCTGGATCTAGAAGAATGCTTTCTTCTTACAAGTTAGATCAGTCTAGAGTTAAGAATAGACCAAACACCTCAGAATTTGTTGCAGGATATTTTACAGAAGATTATTACTATGATTCTAGTGGTGATTTAGATGAACATAATGGTAGATTTTGTAAGACTCCTGAGTATACTCAAGGAATATATGCATACTTTGCAACTGTAGATAATTTAATTGCACCTCAGTTCCCATATTACATTGGGCATACTTATAGAGGATTCCCAATAGAAGAGAATATACAAGTTGGTAGTAAGATAAAACAAAGTAATTTTAACTTTGAGAATTCAGAATTAGTTAGAAATACAAATCCATACAATATGTTTGGTAGTGGTGTATCTTACGATTATGTGGTTCAACCATACAAATCAATCAATAATGTTGCTTTCCCTGAGAGAATACTATCTGGATCAATAGACAATATTAAAATTGTCCAATCAGGCATAGGATATACTGTTGGTACACCATTAAATTTTGATAATTCGGATACTGGTGGAAGTAATGCATATGCAATTGTAAATAAAATTAATGGACAAGAAGTAAGTAAAATTAGTACTATTTTTAATAAATTTGAAGATATAATTTTCTCATGGGGTGGATCAGATAGAGTTATTGGTCATAGAAAACCATTCCATCAATTAAAGTCAAGTGACTATGTGCAGGTTTCTGGATTGTCCACTAGTATTATTGGATTAACTGGATCGCATCAAATTAGTTTAGTTGACTATTCAACAACTTTACTCGATACTGGATTTGTTGGTGTTGTAACTGATATTAGAGTACAATCTATTTCTCCTACAGTTTCTGTAGGTGCTACCATTGGATTCTCTACACAAATATTTTCTGCAGGTATAGGAACAACTGTTGGTGTTGGATCAGAGACTGCACAAATTTTAAATATATTCCCTGATGATAATGTATTAAGAATTCGTAGATCAGGTGCAGCTGCAACTACAGGTATTCTTGGTATTGGAGTTTCTTTCTTCACAGATGAAATTATAATTCCTTTGGCAGTTGAGTACTTTGAGTCTCAACCAAATAGAAAGATATACTTCAACCCAACAGAATCTGTTGGATTTGGTACTACAGTAAGTCAAACCATAACTAGATCTTATCAGTATATGGGTGTTACCAAAGATAGATCTTTATTAACAAAAACAATACACTTAGAAAATCATGGTTTACAAACTAATGACGAACTGACTTTTTCTATCCCTACAAGCGGATCTAATATTTCCTGTGCTACTTCATCAATATATGCAGGTACATTTAATCTTCCATCAACAGTTTATGCAGTCAAAAAGACTGAAGATACAATTGGAATAAAAACAACTAAAACTTCTGCTGATTTAACCTTTATTAGTGGTGGATCTAATGTATATGATTATTTGTTTGAGAAAGTAGAACCAGTCAAAGTTACTGGTACAATTGAAAAAATTGCAACCACTGTTGAAACTACTGTTGACCATAGTTTAGAAGATGGTGATATAATTGACTTAATTGTAAAACCAGGTCTTTCAACTGGTATTGGTACAACAACATATACTAAATTAAAAGTCATTGATGATTATTTAATTACCAATCCTCTTGAGATTGCTGCATCTGGAATAAGGACAGATACAAACAGAATTAGAGCAAATGATCATAGATTAGTCACAGGTGAGAGGATACTATACTATGGTGCGAATTTACCTGATGGGATTGAACAAAAAGAATATTATGTTGTTAGAGTAGATGATAATACAATATCTCTTACAAATACTTTTGCAGAAACTGCAGGTGTACCTGTTCTTGTTAACATAACAAGTCAAGGTGGATCTGGTCAAACAATAAACCCAATAAATCCACAATTAAGACCTTTCAAGAATAATGATTTGGTCTTTGACATGAGTGATCCAAGTCTAACAGGTTATCAGTTAAAATTCTACTATGATACGAATTATTTCAATGAATTTGTTGGATCTGCCTCCAGTGAGACTTTTGAGGTTATTGGTGTAAGTACATTTGCAACTGTTGGTATTGGATCAACCATACCTACCTTTGATAATGTATTCCATCCAACTACAATTCTTAAATACTCAGATACTTCACCAGAATTGATATTCTACAATGTATTTGGTACAAGTGGTGTAGCAACTACTAAAAACACTGGTGTAGTTAATCAAGGTCAGGTAAAATATGTTGATAGTGGATATGCAGGAAAATTTAATATTGTAGGTGTGTCAAACACTGAATTTAAGGTTAATCTAAGATTTCCTCCAGAGTCGTTACAGTATACTAGTGCTAATTGTGATAACTTATCATATACAACACAATCACCAACTGCTAATGGTGGTATATCATCAATAACTATTCTTAACCGTGGAATAAATTATGAAAAAGTACCTGGCATTAGTAGTGTTGCAGGATCTGGTTCTAATGCTATATTGATAGTAGAATCAGTAGATATTAATAGATTATCCGAAGTAACTGTTCCTGATGATGTTTTTGGTTATCCATCTGATAATACATTAAAACCAGATGCTTTTATACCTAGAGTTCTTACTATTGCTGATTACTCAACTATAGTAGATGTTAGAGTATCTTTTGGTGGTAGAGCATATATTACTGCACCTCAACTTGTTATATTTGATAAAGGAACAGGGGAGGTTGTGGATAGTGGACTTATCACTTGCGATTTAAGTGACTCTGCTGTTACTAGTGCAACTATTAGTGTGCCACCTTCGGGATTGTCTGAAAATGAATTTGGAGTAATACCTACAAGAAATAGTAATGGTATTGCGGTACTAGAGGCATTTGCTGACGCAGGTATATTGACATGTAAGATATCTACTCCAATTCTAGGATATAAGAAGGAACCTATTGCAATTGGAGACTCTATATTCTTAGAAGGTATTACATCTTATGATGGTACTGGATATAACTCTGCAGATTATAAATTTACTCCATTCAGAGTTAGTGACTACAACAACGCAACAAATCCAAGACAGGTTACTTTTGACTATACTGGTTTTACTACAAATCCAGGTATAGGTGTAACTGCAATATATGGTTTTGGTAATATAACAAAATTTGGCAATCTTGCAACATTTGAGGTTACTAAAGGATTCTCAACATTTGTAGAGAATGAGAAATTCAAGAGAAATACTAATCCTTTTGCTGATGTTAGATTAGACTTTGTAAATGTCAATACTGCCAATATCATTGTTAGTGGTGCTGAGGATTTAGAAGTTGGAGACATTTTAGTCGGTAAATTGAGTGGATCATCTGCTAGAATTACTGGAGTAGAAGAATTTGATGGTAATTTTAATATACAGGCATCTGTTAAGACAACAGTTGGTTGGAGAGATAATGTTGGATTAATTAATGATACAAACCAAGTCTTACCAGATAATGACTATTATCAGAATTTGTCTTATGCTATAGAGAGTCCTAAAACATATGAAGACTTAATTACCTATGTTAATGATATTGTTCACCCAACAGGTCTTAAAAACTTTGCTAATACTGAAATTATAACAGATGCAGCGTTACCAGGTTATAAGAGTGTGGGTGAAACCTTTACTCCTGCGGAAGATAAAGGTGGATTAGTATTAGACTTTATCAATGAACCACTTAGAGTTGATGCAATATATCCTGCCGATCTAGCAAGAGACTTCCAAGCACAGGGTAATATATCTAAATTTGTAGAACTTAGAAGCACTAGACTCGCTGATTTCATACTAAACAAAACTAATAGAGTTTTAAAGCATGATGATATTAGTCCTCAATTTGTGTCTAATGATTCTAACGATTTAAGTCCTTACAGAATTGTTGCTACTTATCCTGCTCCTAGAAAATTCCAAAGGTTCTTTACACAAACTGTTCATCAAGCAGAAGATCCTGCAAAGAATCAATATCAATTAAATGAGTTTATTTCAGTAACCGTAGGTCAAGATACATTCCTATTACAAAAATATGAAGATAAAAACTATGATCAATTAGGTTTTACAACCAGTTATGTTCAGTTTGATACTAGCTATTCCTCTAATGCAACAGATTTAATAATTAGACCTAACGAACCATTCGATACTGATTATGAAGTTAAGACTTTCCAATCAAACTTCTCCGATACTGTTGGAGTGGGAACCACTGCGTTTGGTCATATTAGATTAGAATCATCAGTTAGCACGGTAGGTGGAGCAAATACATTAGGAGTTGCTTTGACAACTAATGTTATTGGTGTTTCTACAATAACAACTGAAGCTGCAGTCATACAATTTGTAGTAAGTGACTTAACAACTAGTCAAGTTGACTTCTTTGAGTATGCTGCAATGCATAATGGTTCCGACACATATCTAACAGAATTAGCAGCATTTAACTCTAAACAAAATTTAAGTGGTTTATCATCACCTGATTTTATCGGTACATTTAGTTCTTACATAGATGGCGGTCTATTAAAACTTGATTTCTTAAATGGAAGTCAGAATACAGTTGAGATAAAGTCTAAAATGATTGCTGTAGATCCTTCAGTGGTAGGACCTACAACAGATTACAGATTTAAGAATACCACATTTGACCCAGATGGAACTGAAAGAACTGCAAGATTAGAAGTTACAAGTCAAGCAAAGGCAGGTATTGCTACTGTTTGTGGTATTGCTAGTATTAGAGATTTGTCTGTTAAATCCACAATTCATGTTGCAATTGGAGATACCCAGTCAATCCATTCAATTTACTTATTAACTGATCCATATAATCAACAAAACTTTATAACTGAGTATCCATTAGCATCTATTGGTGCTACAATGGGAATTGGTACATTTGGATCTACATACAGACCTGATGGGCATATTAATCTTGAGTTCCATCCATCAGTTTCTGGTATAGTTAGTGTTAGTGCATATAATGAAATCTTATACAAAGACGAAGATCCTAATGGATTATTAGAAGGTATTGGTGAAATTAGTTATGGATCTGTTTTTGAGAATGTTGCACAAACCAAATACTTGGGAATAAACAATAGAGATAGTAGAACATTTGCGATAAGGAATCAAGGTGTCCCAATATATGCACAAGAAACTAATATTGCTGATCCTAATGCTCTTGATAGAACCACAGGTACATTTAAACAAGAGCACTTCTTCTCTACTTTTGAGCAATTAATATACAAACCAGACTCAAATCTTATAGGTATTGGCGGTACTGCTCTTGTATATCAAACAGGTGCAGGTGTAACTGGATATCTTCCTGACCTTGTATTTGCAATAAAGGATAATGAAGAAGAATATAGAATAGCATTAACAAAAAATGACGCAATAGCTGGTACAGCAGTAACATTCTTACCTGACTCAGGTGCAGGTAATAAGCATAGATTCTCAATGGCAAAGAGAGATTCTAAGTCAATGATAACTATTAGCGGTCTTGTTCAGAAACCAATAACTTATACATCGGTTAATTATGATTTACAAGTTCCTGTTGCAGGTTTTGTTACCGCATTTGTATTAAGTGGTATTGGATCAATCTTATCTGGTGATCTTATTAGAATAGAAGATGAATATTCTATCGTAAGAAATGTTGGTGTAGGTACAACTAGTTTAGGTCCTGCGGTTGGTATAGGAACTTGGAGTCTAGTTGAAGTAGAAAGGGGTGCAGTTGGAACTGCTGCTACTCCACATGCTGCAGGAGAACCTGCTAGGATCTTTAGAGGATCATTCCAGATATTAGATAGTAATATACACTTTACACAAGCACCTCTTGGTGGTGATTTAGGTTTACTTAATCCTGGCAACTTACCATATCCTAGAGCAACCTTTGGTGGAAGAACATTCTTAAGGCAAGATTATCTTAAGAATCAGTTATTTGATGATATATCAAATTCATTTGACGGATTAGAGACTACTTATTCATTAACCTCTGTAGGTGGAGCAGTTACTGGTATCGGTACTACAGGTGGTAACGGTGTATTATTCATCAATAATATATTCCAAGCACCATTTAGTGAAAATAATACTGATGCAAACTTTAAAATTATAGAAAATGCGGGAATTGCTTCAGTCCAATTTACTGGTGTTAGTTCGGAAGGATTTACGACACCGATAATAGACATTGGTGATGTCAACGAGAACCAATTACCGAGAGGTGGAATTGTTATATCGGCAGGATCTACGCCAGGTAGAGGTTATGCTCCTTTTGTTGGTGCAAAAGTATTCCCTCAATTAGATTCTAGCGGTACTATTACTAATATTATTGGTATTCCTACCTCAGAAGGTACAGGATTCCAAATTAGCACCGCACAATATGATAATGTGACTGGTATATTATCAGTAACTACCGCAACAAATCACGGTCTTACTATTGATGATCAAATAAAACTTGTTGGATTATACTTTACATGTCCTAAAGACGATGTAGGAACACCCACAAACTTTGTGTACAATCCTGCAACTGGCATATCAACAGTTACTTTGAATAATCATGGATTGTCAAATGGTGATGCTATAAGTTTCAGAGCTAACTCATTGACACTTAGTTGTACAATGGGAACTGGTAATAAGACATACCCTCGTCCAACTGATCCTCTTGCAGGTAATGGTCAGTATCTAACTGTCTCTAATGTCACTACAAATACCTTTAGAGTCAATGTAGGTGCTGCAGGTAGTAATGTTTATTGGAATCCATCAGACGCAGACTATGATCCTAATGCAGGTATCATGACAGTAACGATAGGTACACATGATCTATATGTTGGTAAGGGAGTTGTAATTCCAGACAATACATTTACATTTACTTGTTTACAAGATGGTAACACTGCACAGAAAACATATCCTCGTGCAACTGATCCAGTATCGGGTGCATCTATTAATGTTGTCGCAGTTGGAACAGCAACCGCAAATATATCTACCGCAATTTATGATCCTACAGCAGGTATTTTAACAGCAACATCTGCAGGTCATAACCTCATGGTAGGCAACAGAATACAAATTGCGGGAGATTCTCTAACATTTACATGCAGTAAAGATAATAACGCAACTTATCACCCATATCCTAGATTAGGTGATCCAATAAGAGATAAGTGGGTTGCGGTAGCAAGTACAACACTCAATACATTCTCTATCAATGTAGGATCCTCTAGTGGCATATATCCTCATTATGATGCAAGTGACCATTCATTATATTCTGTTGCTACAGGTGCACTAATAAAACAGACAGGAACGATTGATCTTAATGTTGGTACAGGTGGAACTGGAACATCTGCACATACATTTGTTTCTGCTGCTACAAGTTCTGTACAGTCTTTACCACAGTCAGCACATACATTTGTAAGTGCAGTAACAAATGCGGTTCAAACTCTTAACTATGTTGGTGTTACAACTAACATATTCCCAGACTATGACCAATCCACAGACATAACGAATATAGTATCACCTACAATATTCAATACTTTTGTAGGACCTAGTACAATACCTCACACATATAATGGTGGTGGGTCACCATATGCATTCAAGTATTTGGATGATCTAACATTTGGTTCTGGTTATAATCAACTTTTAGGAACCGTATCTATTGGTGTTACAAATCCTGTTGGATCAGGAGCAACAATTACAGCAACTGTTGGTGCAGGTGGTTCATTAATCTTTAGTATTGATCATGCAGGAACAGGATATACTAGCGGAACACAATTATCTGCTCCTGATCCTAATGGTTCTAATTTAGGAATACAAGGTCTTTACAGACTAGGACTTGGCAATACTACAACTGCAGGTGTTGGTGCTTCTATTACTGTAGACATTATTGGAGTAAGCACAAATACAGGTGCAGGTTCTACACTATTTGAAGTTTCTAAATGGGAGTTTAGCAAACCTGGTTATGGATTCAAGATTGGTGATAAATTTACATTAGCTGGATTATCAACTGATCCTACTGCAGGTGATGACTTCTTACCGTTTGAAATAACAGTCTCTAATATCTTTAATGATGATATTTCTGCGTGGCAGTTTGGACAGTTAGATTACATTGATAATATCAAACCATTCCAAAATGGAAGAGACAAGAGATTCCCACTTTATTATCAGAACCAGTTAGTTAGTTTTGAAAAAGATCTTGATGATCCACAATCTAGACTTATAGAATTAGATTCTGTTCTACTAATATTTGTAAATGGTGTACTTCAAGAACCTGGCATAAACTATGAGTTTGAAGGTGGAACATCCATATCATTTGACTCTGCACCAACAGATGAAGATGATGTGTTTATATTCTTCTACAGAGGAACAGTTGGTCAAGATAGTTTCATATTTGATGTTAATGAAACTGTCAAAGAAGGTGATGTAATAGAATTATTCAAGAGTGCAGAAATTGAAAGAAACAATGTTGCTAAAGATACAACTAACTTTGCACAAAGGGATGAAAGAGTAATTCAAAGAATTGCAACAGCATCTATTGTTGAGACACCATTCTATCAAGGTAGTGGTGTTAATAATAATGAATTTAAACCTCTAAGATGGACTAAACAAAAACAAGACATTGAATATGGTGGTGGATTAATTTCTAAAGCAAGGGATCAATATGAAGCACAAATAACACCTATTTGTAATGTACTAGCATCTATTGCTTCTACTGATACATTCTTGTTTACTAATCACACAGAACGCTTTAGAGATATTGATGGTAACTTAGCAGATTCGTTTAGTTTATTTGTACATGCCTCTAATGTAGGATTTGGAACTACTGCACAGGCAGGTGTCAACTATGAAGTTTGGGGTGACATTGATCCATTAAATACTGATGTTAAAGGATATACTGGTTTAATTACTGGTATTACAACATCAGCAGGTATTGGAACTGATCTTGGTCTTGTATTACAATTAGATACTAACAATCTAGTTAATGAATTTAATGCTTCTTATGTACAAGATTTAGAAGCAGGTTATCCAATTCAAGTTTATGGATCTGGATTACAACCTGTTGCGGGTGTGATTACCAGTATTGATAGTCATGATTCCGATATAGTCGGTGTCAGCACCTTTGATGTGGACAATATATACTATGTCTCTGCTATATCTTGGGATGGTAGTTCTAGAACTGGTGTTGCTACATGCAATATACACTCTGGAACTGATGTAAGTGGACTTGTAGGTGTTGGTTCAACACTACATCCTGCAGCAAGGTTAACATGGGGAAGATTCTCTTCCGCATTGAGAAGTGTAGCATATCCTCTTAACATCTCTGTTAAAGGTTTGAATTATAATCCAGACCTAGACGAATGGCCAACCGCCAAGCGTATGAATATTGGGTTGCGTAATACTGGAGCACTCGATAAAACCTTATAAATATCAAAATAGTAAGACTCTTTTTATAGAATATTGCAATGGCAGCAATTATAACCGATCAATTTAGGATTATCAACGCTAATAACTTCATGGATGATGTTACTAGTGGAAATAACTCTTACTATGCTTTTCTTGGATTAGCAAATCCTACAGTATCGGGATTCGGAAGAACAGATACTTGGAATAGTACTACTGTTCAACCACCATCACCTGTCGATAGTATCAATTATAATAATCATGTGTATGATACTATGTTATTTGGAAGAAAGATATTTCCTGGCGATGTAAGAAGATTAATTAGAAAAGTAAATTGGACAAAAGGTACATCATATGACATGTACCGTCATGATTATAGCACAACTAACCGTTCTTTGGTTTCCAACTCTAGTAGATTATATTCATCAAGTTATTATGTTATGAACAAAGACTACAGAGTCTATGTTTGTATTAATAATGGATCTGCAGGTATAACTACAATTGCTAGTGCATCATTAGATGAACCAGGTTTTACAGACCTAGAACCATCCTCTGCAGGTGTAAGTGGTGATGGTTACCTTTGGAAATATATGTTTACAGTTCCTCCTGCGGACATTGTAAAATTTGATTCTACTGAATATGTTGCTGTTCCTAATGATTGGGAAACAACTACTAATGCAGATGTGAAAGTTGTTAGAGATAATGGAGATTCAACTGTCAACAATAACCAGATAAAGGTTGTATCTATAGATGATCCTGGTAGAGGATATAATTTTCTTTCTAGTCCTATAGAAGTTGATATACTAGGCGATGGTACTGGAGGAAAAGTAAGAATCTTAACTAATACAACAGGTGAGATTATTCAAGCACAAGTAACGCAAGGAGGGCAAGGTTATAGTTATGGCCGTGTTGATTTATCTTCTATTAATAGTACTGTTTCGACTAATGGTAGGTTCGCCAAACTAAGTCCCATAATACCACCAACTTTAGGGCATGGATTTAATGCTTATAAAGAATTGGGAACTGATAAGGTTTTGATATACACTAGATTTGATGCATCTTCTTATGATTTTGTACCTGATACAATATTTGGTCAGGTTGGATTAGTTAGAAATCCTCAAGCAGTTGGTGCTTCTGGAACTACCTTCCTACAAACATCAGAATTTTCTGCACTAAAATCTATTAAATTTACTGGAGACACTTCACAGTCTCTTGGTATTGGCACAGTTATAGAACAAAATATAACTGGTGTAGGAACTGCTAGAGGTTATGTTGCATCTTATGATCTTGATACTCAGGTAATTAAGTATTTCCAAGATAGAACATTATCATTTACAAATAAGTATGATCCGACTGATAGTGCAGATGTTGCTAATCAAACTCCAGTCTTAGAATTTACATCAACTGCAAATGCTGTTACCAGTACCGCATTTAGTGTTAATGTAGATACAACCTTTAGTGGCATATCCACTGTAACCCCTGCAGGTAAGACTGTTGACTTAGGAGTTCAGTTTACAAATGGACTTGCCGATGCTGAGATAAATAAACGCAGTGGAGATTTAATTTATCTTGACAACAGACCCTCTATTACAAGAAATGAGCGTCAAAAAGAAGACATTAAAATCGTATTAGAGTTCTAAAAAGATGCCACAACAGACCAATCTAAACATAAGTCCTTATTACGACGACTTTGACAGAACCAAGAATTTTCATAGAGTTCTTTTTAAACCAGGTTTTCCAGTACAGGCTCGTGAACTTACAACCATGCAGTCTATTCTGCAAAATCAGGTTGAACAGTTTGGTAGTCATATATTTAAAGAAGGATCTGTTGTAGTACCTGGCGGTATTACTTTTGATCCAGAATATTTTGCAGTTCAATTAGATGGAACTCACTTAGGAACTGATGTTGAAGTATATTTGAGTGCACTTAAAGGTAAAAAAATAAAAGGTCAAACTTCTGGTGTAGTAGCAAAAGTAGTAAACTGTATAACCTCATCCATATCTACTAATAACAATCCAACAATATTTGTAAAATATATTTCACCAGGTCCCAGTGGAGCTTTCGATCTCTTTAGTAATTCTGAATTACTTATACTACAAGATTCAGTAACTTATGGTAACACAACATTAAATATAGGATCTTCAATAGCATCAACTATTGCTGTAGATGCATCTTTAACAGGATCAGCAGCTAGTATAGCAAGTGGTGTTTACTTTGTAAGAGGTACTTTTGTTAGAGTTAACGAACAAACACTTATATTAGATCAATATACAAATGATAGCACATATAGAGTAGGTTTGCAAGTTGTTGAATCAGAGATTGCTGCAAAAGAAGATACCAGTTTATATGATAATGCGAAAGGATTTTCCAACTTTGCTGCACCAGGTGCTGATAGATTAAAAATAGAATTAATTCTTAGCAAAAAACCAATAACTGATTTTGATGATACTGATTTTATAGAAGTTGTTAGAGTCAGAGAAGGAACTATTGAAAAGGAAAATAATAATAATTCTCAATACAATATAATTTTAGACTATCTTGCAAAAAGAACACATGATGAGTCTGGGGACTATGCACTAAAACCATTTATAGTTGATGTTCAAGAAAGTTTAAATGATCGTCAAGGAAGTGGTGGTGTTTATTTCGAGAACGAAACCACAAGAGAGGGAAGAGAACCAGAAGAAGAATTAACTGCTATAAAAATATCACCAGGTACTGCATATGTAAAAGGTTATGAATATTCCACACAGGGAGAAATTATTGATTGTCCTAAAGCAAGATTGTTGCAAGATGAATTTATCGAAGAATCTTTCACATTTAGATTAGGTAATAAACTAATAGTACAAGATGTCAAGGGTGCTCCTATACAAGGAGATAGTGTTAATTTACGAAGTGGTATTAGTAGTTCTATTGTTGGAACTGCAAAGGTATATAATTTTGCATTGTCAGATTCAAAGTATAAGGATAAATCAACTGAGTTTGATTTACATTTATTTGATGTACAATTACGCAATGATCTCCAATTAAATGAATATGTTACATGGCCAAGATCAATTACTGTTGAAGGTGCTGAGAGTGGTGCTAGAGGTATTAGTGTTGCAGCAGGAACTGCCAGTAGTACAATAACAGTAGAGGGTGTGTCTGGTAGATTTTTAGACGGAGAACAACTTATATTTACTAATGATTATAACTTACAGAGATCAATACAAAAAGTAGTAAGATATGATATTAATGATGTAGAGAATATAGGAGATACTGGTAATACTTTCTACTCTAAGAAAAAATTATTCAATGTATTACCTCTAGGATTTGATAAGACTGATCTTGTACAAATTGCCACTAATGGAACTGTCACATGTCCTGGCAAAACATTTGAAATATTTAAACCCAATCAAATTATAACATATACCGTAGCTGGTGAAACTTTACCTCAACGAAATGTTGTTACTGAAGTTAATGCAGATGGTACTAACATGAAACTAGCTGCAACGACAGGAGTAGCAAATATATTTCTAGGAGGTTTACCATCTAGTACATATACAGGTGCGATATTCTTAGGTCAACAACAATTAACTTCTGAAAATAATTCTGGTTTATATCTTCCATTTCCTAAAAGCAATATCGGTGAAGTAGATCTTACTGAAGCAGAACTATTATTAAGTGATCAAGTCACTTCTGAATCCACAGATGCTAATGGAGTTTTAGTTGTAAATACTAGTGCACTAAGTCTTAATGATGTTACTTTTGCAGCATTTGATCAAGAAAGATATAAGGTAACTTATAGTGATGGAACAATTGCAATAATAGACGATTCTCAAGTTGTCATAACAAGTGACACATTAACAATCAATAACTTACAATTTAGTGAGACTAGTATAAAGGTTGATGTAACTGTTATCAAGAGTAATATAAGAAGTAAAGTAAAAGAATTTAAGAAAAGTCAGTCAGTTAATATAACAAGATCTTCTAATGCTGCAACTGGTAATGCTGTTAACATTGGTCTTAATGATGGATTAACAGAATCAGCATTATATGGTTTAAGAGTGCAAGATGCGGATATATCTTTAAATTGTCCTGATGTAGTAAATGTTGTTTGTGTTTACGAATCACTGGATGCAAATGCTCCAATATTTGATAAGTTGGCATTTACATCAACTGATCCTATTTTCCAAAATGCGATAGTAGGTGAAAATATAATAGGTGAAACATCTAATGCTGTTGCAAGAATAACAGAAGTTGATGTTGGTAATAGTAATATTAGTATCGTATATCAAACTGTTGATAAATTCAATCTTCTTGAAAATTTAACATTTAGTGAATCTAACTCTACTGCAGTTCTACAAAATGTTATCAATGGTAAGTTTAAAAATATAACAAATGAATATGTTTTAGATAAAGGTCAAAAAGAACAGTATTATGGATATTCTTCTATAGTAAGACTTAATGATAACTATATTCCTACAAAACAAATTACAGTTATATTTGATAAGTATGATATACCATCTACAGATACTGGAGATGTATTTACTGTTGCTAGTTATGATCCAGAAAGATTTTCAAAAGATGTTCCCGATATAGGATTGTCTCAAACAAGAGCAACTGATACACTTGATTTTAGACCTAGAGTTGATACATATGATCCTGCATCTCAAATATGGGGTCCATTCTCTCCCTTCCATAGAAGCAGTATTCTTTCCAGTGCAAGAAAAGTAACACCAAACGAATCTTCTAAATTTAAGTTTAAAAATTATCTTGCCAGAATAGACAAGTTAATACTTAAACCTGGTCAAGGCATGCAATTGGTTATAGGAGTAGATAAAGAAATTCCTAAAGCACCTGCTGATGATGTAGATGGTATGACAATAGCAACTATTGTATGGCCACCATATACATTTGATGTTGAAGATGTACAAGTATATTTAATTGATAATCGTAGATACACAATGCGTGACATTGGTGTAATTGAAGATAGAGTACAGCATCTAGAAAATGTTACAACATTATCTTTCTTAGAACAAAAAATTGAGAATTTGCAAATTAAAGATGCTGATGGACTGGATAGATTCAAGAGTGGATTTTTTGCAGATTCATTTAAGAGTAGAGATTTAGTTGATCCTGCTTCACCTGTTGATGTTGATATTAAAAAAGGTCTTTTAATGCCATTAAAAGATTTTAATTCTATAGATGCAGCAGTAGTTCCATCTTCAGAAGTTCCTCCTGAGACATTAGATACTGAGACAGATTATGCTCTATTAGATGAGAATGCTGTAAAGACTGGTAGAATGGTTAGTCTTAAATATACTGAGACAACAATGGTCGAACAGACCTTTGCTACTAGAGTAGAAAACTTAAACCCATTCTTAGTGCATGATTATACAGGTACACTAAAGTTAAATCCTACAAGTGACAACTGGATTAATACTGTAAACACAGCAGGAGTAACAAAAAATAAAACTATCAGAAGACAAAATGTTGATACTAGAGTTAGTTTAACAGAAATTAATGGTGGATTTGGTGAAGATGCATTAGCGTTGAGATCTGTAGATAGAGTTCAAAAAGTTGAAAGAGATGATATTACATCAGAAAATACTTTTATAGAAAGTGAAACATTTGATCCTTTCATAAGATCAAGAAATATAGAATATAAAGCAAGTGGATTAAGACCTAACTCTAGATATTATCAATTCTTTGATGAGATGTCTAATGTAGATGTCGTTCCTAAAGTTATAGGTATTGATAATGTTGTCGGTGCTTTTACTGTTGGAGAAACAATTACTGCATTAGTCAATGGTGAAACATATCGTTTCAGACTTTGTAGACCAGATCATAAGAAAGGACCTTTCGCTGCACCTACAAAAACATATGATGCTAACCCTTTAGATATAAACGAAACATTACCTACAGCATACTCACAAGGTTCTACTGCAATTAATATTGATACTGCTTCACTTGCTCAAGCAGCACAAGGAGACTTCTTTGGTTATCTTCCTATAGGAACTGTCATAGCAGGACAGACTAGTGGAGCACAGGCAACAATTAAAGATCTAACATTAAACTCAGACACATTTGGTGACCTTATTGCTGCTATGTGGATTAGAGATCCATATTCAACACCAGAACCACTTGCAAAAATAAGATCAGGTGAAAGGGAAGTTAAAGTTACTACTGAAGAGAATAATGAAGAAGGTATTAGAGGTGGAACATCAGTATCAGATGCAACTGCTGTATTCTCTGCAAGAGGAACTACAAGAATTATACAAACTGATGTAAGTGTAACAACATTAGAAACTACAACAATACAAAGAGATGTAACTATTACATTTACCAATAGAACTGCTCCACCACCTCCACCACCTCCTGCACCTGTTATCATAAGACAAACTACAGTTATAAACAGAGGTGTCCAACAAGAGGATAGAAACAATAGAAGAAGAAGAAGAAACCGTTGGAGAAGAAGAATAAGGAGAAGAGGGCGTAATAGAGGAAGAAGAGGAAGGAGAGGTGGAAGAGATCCCTTGGCACAATCATTCAGAGTGGGTGAAGAAGGAGCATATGTAACATCAGTTGATGTATTCTTCGCTGATGTCTCCGATCCAACCGTGCCTTGGTGGGTAGAAATAAGGACAATGCAGATAGGATTACCAACAGAACAATTGGTATCTCCTGATGCTAGAGTTGACTTAACAGCAGATGAGGCATTCGTGTCTTCAGATGCTTCAGTTGCAACTAACATCAAATTCCCAAGTCCAATATACTTAGAACCTGATACAGAATACTGTTTTGTTGTAGGATCACCTTTCAACACATATGAGGTGTTTACAGCAGAGATGGGTCAGACTGCTATTAATGCACAGGATTTACCTGCAGTTGCAGGAAATGTTTATAGTAATCAATTCTCAGTTGGTTCTATATTCAAGTCACAGAACTCATCTACATGGACTCCATGTCAGTTTGAAGACATGTGTTTCAAACTTTATAGAGCAGAGTTTTCTACTGATGATGCTATCATAACTCTCCAGAATCCTCCACTAAGAGGAAATAATGGATCGTTACCTGTATTAAATAATAATCCAATACATACACTTCCTAAGAAAGCAACTTTAGGTATTACAACTACAACGACTGCAGGACTTATTGGAACTGTATTTACAGTTGGTAGAACAATTGGAGATGCTTCTGCAACTTATAGATCTGCTATAATTGAGTCTACTGGAGGACCTGTAGAAGGTATTGGAGCTGATGGAATACTTGGTATTAACTCATTTGGTTCTAATTATGGAACACCTAATGCTTTTGTAAATACTTATCCGATAACAGGAAAAGGTGCAGGTTTAACACTTCATTCTGTGGTTGTTGGTACAGGTGCATCACCTATTACAGGTGTTGCTGTATCTGCAACTGGTTCTGGATATCAAATAGGAGATGTAGTTGGAATTGTAACTGCTGATATGAGTGGTTCTGGTTCTGGTTGTAGACTTGGTATTGCTTCTCTTGGTGGATTAGATACCCTATTCCTTACAAATATTCAAGCAGAAGAATTTACTGTAGGAAATAGTATAACATACAATCACAGTGCAGGAACTGTCGTTGATAGTGGTCTAGATGTAATAACATATGATGCCACTGGTAGTAAGTTTACTGGTGAGTATGCTAGGGTTGGTTGTTTTAATCATGGCATGTATAGTTCAGATAACAAAGTTATCATCTCAGGAGCAACTCCTGACACTTTACCAACTGTCACATCTACAATAGTCAACTCTACTACGAGTGCTATTGCGATTGGAGATAGTACTGGATTTGATGTATTTGAGGGAGTCCTCGTTAGTGCAGCAAATACAGGATATGCTATAATAAACAGTGAAATTATTTCTTACACTTCTGTTGGAATAAACACTTTAAGTGGAATTGTTAGAGGAATAGACAATACTCAATCTATCAATCATGCTCAAGGTTCATCCATACAAAAGTATGAGGTATCTGGTGTTGCATTAAATAAAATTAATAAGACACATGATGTACAGGCATTAGAAAGAAGCATGGATACTTTCTTAATCAAGATTGATAGAGAAGGAAGATCTGTTGACATTTCTGGTGTATCTCAACCACAACTATCATTTAATAGTGATGCGTTTGTTGGTGGAGAACATGTTCACTCAACTAGAAATATAATGTATGATCATATAACACCTCTAATTGATGTGTTTACACCTAGTGATTTTGATGAAGTAGACATGACTATTAGAACAGTCAGTGGTACTAGCGTAGATGGAAATGAAGTTTCATTTGCAGACCAAGGATTTGAAGATATTCTTATCAACAAAGAAACTAAATTACCAAACACAAGATTGGTTGCTTCTGAAGTTAACGAGAATAACAAGTTGACTAACATGTTTAGAAACAAATCAATTACTGCTAGAATGTCCATATCAAACAATGGAAATACTTTCAGTTCTCCAATGGTTTGTTTAGATACAGCTGCATTTAAGTTTACATCAAATAGAATCAATAAACCGATCGAAGATGATAACTATGCACATGACAGTAGAGTTAATCGTTTAACAGGTGATCCACATACTTCATACTACATGTCAAAAACAATTAGTATTAAGAATCCTGCAACATCATTAAAGGTTATAGTTGATGCTTACAGACCTCAAGATTCAGACTTTAGGGTATTGTATAGTTTGGTTAGACCTGATGTCAGTGAAGAAGATCAAAAGTTTGTTCTCTTCCCAGGTTACAAAAATAATATTGACACTACAGGAGATGGTTTTGGAGACACTGCTATTGATCCTAACGAAAACGATGGTCGTGCAGATAAATTTATCGCATCATCAGAGAAATTTGTTGAGTATCAATTTACTGTCAATGAGTTAGAACCCTTTACTGGATTCATAATTAAGGTTGTAATGAATGGTACGGATACTGCAAGAGTTCCAATTCTTAAAAATGTCAGGGCACTTGCATTAGCATGATCCCTGTACAAGGACATGATCATCTTTATAGAGATGAAAAAACTGGAGCTATTGTCAATGACGACAACTCCAGTTATAATACATACATGCAAATGAAAGGAAAGAAAAGAAAAGAACGAGAGGAAATTGATAATATGAAAAAGGATATTGGTGAGATGAAAGAAATGCTTAAATTATTAGTTGAAAAATTATGAGAGATCCAAAACAAGAGTTTTTGAGATACCATTATGGTGATGATGCTGTAAAAAGTAATTTTAGCGATCTAAATGACTTGGAAATCATCAGAAATGATATAGATCGTATAGATAAAAACCTATCTGAAGTTAAATCTCAGTTGCAAGAGTTAGTATTGGAGTTAAGGAAGCTAAATACCTTATAGGATAATAGTCGGCATAAAAGATGGCAGTATATGTCTCTAACCTGCAGATAGAATCGGGCTGTGATTTTGAGCATTTATTTGCTCTTGGTGATAATGATAATCAAACAGTCTTAAATCTAGCAGGATTCACAGCATCATCACAACTGCGTAAATGGGCAGGTGCAACAAGTTATGTTGCCTTTGCATCGACGGTATCTAGTCCATTGGAGGGTGAAATAAAAATCTCTATGGCAAGCACTATAACAACCGACATAAAACCTGGTCGTTACCTGTATGATGTTGTCTTGAATGACGGTACACAAAAGGTAAGAGTCGTTGAAGGAATGGTCACTGTTCGAGCAGGGGTAACAAGGTAATGCCATCATTAAGAGTTGGTACTGGCAGCCAAGTAAAGGTAATTGCTAGTGGAGCATTAGGAGGCGGTGGAGGAGGTAAACTAGTTTTACTCTCTGATGTAAACGCTAATAATCTAGGTAACGGTAGTTTCCTAGTTTATGACTCAGCGTCTGCCAAATTTGTAGCACAAACAAATCTACCATCTGTAACTATTGATGGAGGGGAATACTAATGTCTGCAACCATACTGATAAAAAGAACGCAGGGAACATCGCCACCAACCGCAGCACCCGTTGGAACTGGTGTCTCCTTTGGTGAATTAATCTATACATACGATGTTGCCAATGTAGGTGCAGGTAAATCATATAAGAAATTATACATTGGTGATCCAAGTGGTAACACTGAAGCACCAATACCGATCGGTGGTGAATATTATACACAGGTAATAGCAGATAACCCTGCAGATTTTGGTAAACCAGTTGCCAACAAAGCAGTTATTCTTAACTCTGATGCTAAGGTATCAAGTTGGACTGTTGCAACAGATTTACTAGTAGGAGCTGCAGCAACTGTTTCTGGAGATTTGAGTGTTTCTGGTGACTTAAATGTTACTGGTGATTTAGTATATGATGAAGTAACTGGTAGAAATATTAATATCACAGGTGTTGCTACTATTGCTACACTTGGAATAACAAGTTCATTAGATGTAGAAGTTTCTACTGCGGGAGTTGGTGTTGTTACTGCACTATCAGGTGTTGGTGGTACATTTTTAGATTGGAACGCTACATCAGCACAGTTTGAACAAGTCAATGTAAGTCATGCTGCTACAGTTAGAAACTTAACAGTTACTGGCATATCTACGATTGAGAACAACTATGACTTTAGAACTCAGTTAATTAGAATTGGTAGAGAAGCAGGTGTACTAGAAACAGATGGTAACGATCGTCAAGGGTTCTTTATTGGTAACTTTGCAGGTTCAGAAGCAGGTATATCAACTCTTACAAAAAGAAATATTGCTATTGGACATAGTGCTTTCCAAAAAGGTGGTAAGACACAAGCAGAATCAAACTTATTTGTAGGTAACTTTGCAGGACAAGGAGCAGAAGGTTCATATAATATTTTCTTAGGAGACAAAGCAGGTCAAGACTTAGGATCTCAAACAATTATTGAATATGGTGAGACAGGTGAGGCTACAACTATTCAGTTCTCAAATGGTAGTACTTTACCAAATGATCCTTACAATTATAGAGCATATGGTAGTATAGCAGCTGCAAGTATAACTGACATATCTGGTGGTATGTTTGCTATTGCAGTTGAAGCTCTTAGTGACTTAAGTATTGTTAATACTGCTGTTAGTGGCAACTTAACATTTACTATTGGTGGTGCAAGTAACGGACACTTAGATAAAACTAAAGCAGGACCTTTTACGATTAAAGGAACTGATGACTTTGCATTACTTACAGATACTAATGATGCTATTTACTTGTCAAGTGGTAGCATAGGATTAAGTGGAACTTATGGATTCTTAATCGTAAATGCAGGTATCACAACTACAAGTGGTAAAGAAAATCATTTACAGAATATTGGTTTAGGTCGTGAGGCATTATGGGGAGCAGGTATATCAACTGATCAAAGTAATAACATTGCTATTGGTGCTTACTCACTATACAATGTTTTAGGTAATGATAACATTGCCATAGGACAATCTGCAGGTAAGTATAACTCTGGTAGTGGTAATGTAATTATTGGTTTAAATCAAGATGTTGCACAAACAACAGAAGATACTCAATTAATAATTGGTTCTGGAGATACAAAATGGATCTCAGGTAATAATGTTGGCTGGGTTGGTATAGGAACTACCACACCTGACGCTTTACTCGCAGTAAATGGTGATGTTAGTGTATCTGGAGTTGCTACAATTCCTCAAATTGATGTCAATGATCTTGGTGTAGAGGCAGCATATGTTACTGCAGGTATTATTACTTCTTTGGTTGGTACTTATGCAACTATAACAACTTTAGATGTAGAAACATTAGATGCTGAAAATATAAACATTACTGGAGTTGCTGTTACCGACATAGTTGGTACTGCTGCAACTATATCAGTATTTGACACCGAAACTGCAGATCTTAAGGATGTTAAAATTACAGCAGGTATCATTACAGATATTGTTGGTACTGCTGCAACCATATCAGTATTTGATACTGAAACTGCAGATCTTAAGGATGTTAAAATTACAGCAGGTATCATTACCGACATAGTTGGTACTGCAGCAACAATTACGACAGTTGATTTCAACACTGCTGATATTGTAACTGCTACAATAGGTTCTGGTATTGTTACAACTCTGGATGCATCTTCTGATGTAACCATTGGTGGTGGACTCACTGTAACTCAGTTTGTTGACTTAAACAATAGTCTAGATGTAGAAAAAGATTTCAGAGTTGGTGGTGCATCAACATTCGTTGGTAATGTAACATTCAAAGGTGGTACAATTGGTCTTGGTGATTCTGTATCAGATAATATTGTATTTAATGCTGATATTGATTCAAGTTTCATTCCTGATGATGACGATACCTATAACATTGGTAGTCCTAGTCAACAATGGAAAGATATCTACATTAACGGTGTTGCTTATATTGATGATTTAAGTGTTGATTCACAAGTTGGTACATATGCAACGATTGGAACTCTTGATGTAGAAACATTAGATGCTAAAGATGTCAATATTACAGGATTAGCAGTCACCGATATTGTTGGTACTGCTGCTACAATAACAACGATTTCTGCAACAGAAGGAGATATCGTAAATGCTAAAATTACTGCAGGTGTAGTAACATCTCTAGTAGGCACTTACGCAACTGTCTCAACGGTTGATATAGAAACATTAGATGCTAAAGATGTTAATATTACAGGATTAGCAGTTACAGATATTGTCGGCACTGCTGCAACAATAACAACGATTTCTGCAACAGAAGGTGACATAGTTAATGCTAAAATTACTGCAGGTATAATAACATCACTCGTTGGTACATATGCAACGATTACAACTCTTGATGTAGAAACTCTTGATGCTTCAAGCATAAGCATTACTGGAGTTGCAGTAACAGACATAGTTGGTACTGCTGCAACAATCGCTACTTTAGATGTAAGTAATGGCGATATTCTTAATGCTAAGATAACAGCAGGTGTTGTCACATCATTGGTAGGTACTTACGGTACAATAACAACTCTTGATGTAGAAACATTAGATGCTAAGGATACAAATATTACAGGATTAGCAGTCACTGACATAGTTGGTACTGCTGCTTCAATCACAACGATTGATGTTACAGATTTAGATGCTTTAACTGCTAAGATTAATGCAGGATACATAACTTCTCTTTATGACTCTACAGGAGTCGTTGGTGTTAATACTCAACATATGTTGAGCACTAATGCTGCAGGACAAGTTGTATGGAAAGAACCTGCTCAGATTGGTATTGCAACAATCAATGCTAAGTTAGATACATGGTTTGTATCTACAAATGGTGTTGATGACGGTGATGCATCTCGTGGTAGAACAGCAGAAAGACCATTTAGAACAATTGGATATGCTCTATCACAGATCACAAATATTGGTGTTAATGATGTTCTAAGCATTTCTGCAGGTGTTTATCAAGAAACATTCCCACTTACTGTTCCAGCTGGTTTAACAATCAGAGGTGCAGGTCTTCGTGCTACTAAAATTATTCCTACTAATGCTACTAAGCAAAAGGATGCTTTCTTACTTAATGACAGATCTGTTATTGAAGATATTACCATTGCTGATATGTTCTTCAATACATCAGCAAATGAAGGTTATGCTTTCAAGTATGCACCAGGTATTGCACTTACTAGCAGATCACCTTATGTACAGCGAGTAACTGTATTCAACAAAGGTAGTAATGTTACTTCATCTGATCCATATGGTTATGCTTCTGCTGATTCTAATCCATCATCATATCTTTCTGGTGGTGGTGCATACTTAGATGGTTCTGAGGTAGCATCAGGATCGCTTGAGGCAGCGATGCTGTTCAACGAGGTTACATTTATCGTACCTAACAGTAAAGGTGTTGTATTAACCAACGGTTCTCGTTGTGAATATATCAATTGCTTTACTTACTTTGCATCAGAAGCGATCAAAGGTGTATCTGGAACATTAGGTATACACTCTGCAGGTCAGACTAGATTAAGATTGACAGGTATCACAACTGTTGGTGTTGGTAATACAATTACTCTGTTTGATACTGATGGAACCACTTCATTAGGTAGTGCTGTTGTTGCATCTTATGATGGAACTTACTTAGGTGTAACTGGTAAGCAACTTGGATTTGAAGTTCTTAATGCTAGGACTGCCAAATCAGTAACATTTAATGATGATGCTCAGTTAGATACTACTGTTAAAAAGTTTGGTACTTCATCACTTAAATTAGATGGTAGTAACGATTCTATTAGTGTTCCTTCTAGTGGTGATCTTGGATTTGGTACAAACACAGACTTCACAATTGAATTCTGGGCATATGCTAATACAACTGGTCTTTCTAGTGCAACTCTATTTGACTTAAGAGACAGTGGCACTGATGCTGAAGGTCTAAGTCTTGCATTCCGTGCTGCAGGTGAGGTTGATCTAAGAGTTGGTACAACTACTGCTATTACTGGATCTGGTGCAGGTATTGCTACTGGAGTCTGGAAGCATTATGCAATAGCAAGAGAGGGCACAGACACAAGATTATTCGTTGATGGTACACAAAGAGGTATTAAGTTTTCTGATACTACCGATTATGGTTCATCTAAGGGTATTGTATTTGGTGCAGACTTTGACGGTGCAAGCAATAATGTAACAGGTTGGATTGATGAGGTAAGAATTGAAAAAGATGTTGCTAAGTATACATCAAACTTCACTGCTCCTACTTCTGCTCCAACAGGAGATAAAGATACAAAACTACTCCTACACTTTGATGGTACTAGTGGTATTAAGACTACTAGTGACGATGTAATTCGTAATCAAGATGTTCGTATCACACAAGCAGGTGGTGGAATTGGAACTGCTACTAAGGTAATTCTAGCAGATTATAGTCAGTTTGGTGCTGACATGCGTTCTGTTAGTTGTGCAGTTGAGTACGGTCAGAAAGGTATTATCGCTGATGGTGATGGTGTTACATTGCGTCTATTTGCAATTAACTTTAATATGGTTGGTGCAGGTGGAGACATTAGTAATGATCCTAACTTAGCAATACAAGCAAACGAAGTTACTGAGTCAAACAACGGTGATGTATCTTATGTAAGTATTGACCAGAAAGGAGATTTCAGAGTTGGCGAAGCATTCTTTGTTGATCAAGAAAATGGTACAGTATCATTCTCACAACAAGTAACAAGTCTACAGGCACTATCTAATCTAACGATTACTGATGGTTCAAATAGCAGTCAGATTACACCTAACAGTGGTACATTTGGTAACATCCAGATAGCAGGAAATAATATAGAATCTACTTCGGGAGATATTAACATTGACCCAGCTGGTTCTGGAGATATTAATATTACTGGTGATGTAAACATCTTAGGTATCTTAACTGCTACAGTTATTCAGTTAGATGCGTTCCAAAAGAATGATACTTCTATTGCTCTGGATGATTCTGGTTCTGATGGCACTATCAGATTTAATACTGATAATGTTGAAGGTATGCGTCTTGATGCCAATCAAAAAGTTGGTATTGCAACTGCTACACCTAGAGACAGATTAGATGTTCTAGACACTGCTAGATTTGAAAATATCAATGTTACTGGAGTTACGACTGTTGTTACTCTAGATGTGAACGGTGACTTAGATGTAGATGGACATGCAGAATTAGATCAATTAAATGTAGCAGGTGTTGCTACTATCACAACTTTTGATACAGAGACTGCTGATCTTAAAACTGTTAAGATAACATCTGGTATTATTACAGACATCGTTGGTACTGCAGCAACAATCACAACGATTGATGCTTCTGCACTCGATGCTGTTGATGCTAAGATTAATACTGGTATTGTTACTAACTTCACAGTTGGTCAAACAATAGGAAATGGTTCATTAACAATCAACTCTCCTGTTGGTCTTAATAGTCACACAGATATACCTGATAATGTTGAGGTAAGAATTGGTGATAATACAGACTTTAAAATTTACCATCAAGATACTGATGCCTTCAATAACAGAGGTAATACAATATTACAACATGCTAATGGTAATGCGACTTATGGTAGAGTACAAGTAAGAAGTGATTACTTCAGCGTTCAAACTGCTGCAGGTAATAGTGACTTCTTAACTGCTGATGATAAGACTCTAAAACTAATGTATGCAGATCCTGCTGCATCTGGTATTGGAGACAGAGTAGTTATCAGAGCATCTGGTACAGAGTTACTTGGTATTGCATCATTCATAGACAATGGTGTTTATAAAGGAGAAGTTTCAATCGGAACTTCTATTACAGCAACAGCAGGTGTTGTAACTGCAAATGCTATAGATCTCGCTGATGCAGATATTCTTGATGCCAAAATAACAGCAGGTTTAGCAACTGATTTTGCAATAACAAATCTAAAATCACAATCTGGTATCATAACCGATTTAAATGTCGCATCTGACATTAGAGTTGGTGGTGCTATGACTGTTACTGGTATAGCAACATTCTCCCAAGATGTATTTGTTGCAGGTAACTTAAATGTTGTTGGTGATGTTGTATATGATGAGATAGATGGTAGAAATATAAACATCTCTGGAATATCTACTCTAAATAACTTGATCGTAACTGGTGTCAGTACAATATCTGACCTTCTGATCGGTGCAGGTAGTTCTACTACTAAGATAACAACTAATAGTGGTGAGTTAGTATTAGATTCTGCAGTAGGTCAAGTTACAATTCAAGACAATGTTCATATCGTTGGATATGCAACATTTAAACAAGGATTATACTATCGTTCTGATCAAGGTGGAAGCACTGGTATAGGATATAGTGGTCCTAACGGTATGGCATACTTTGAAGATGATGGTAGATTAGTTAGTTCTGCAAGCACTGTAGGATTCCTAACTACTTCTGCATATGTTATGACAACAAATGCATCAGGTGTTCCACAGTGGACTAATTCAATTGATGGAGGCTTCTTCTAATGGCAAAACCTAGTAGTAGAGTAACATTACAAGACTATGTTTTTAGACAACTTGGTGCTCCTGTATTAGAGGTCAATGTTGCTGATGAGCAGTTTGATGATTTACTAGATGACTCTCTACAATATTTTTATGAGAGACATTTTGATGGTGTAGAAAAAGTACTGTTAAAATATAAATTAACAGAAGATGATATTAAAAGAGGTAGAGCTAGAGGTGGTACTAATACATTAGGTATTACAACTACAACAACTACATCTGGAGATTTTGAAGAGAACTCAAATTACTTGACAGTTCCTGATTCAATATTAGGTATAGAAAAGGTCATGAACTTTGATAGTAGTGGACTTAGTAATGGTATGTTTAATTTAAAATATCAATTGTTCTTAAATGATATTGCTTTCAATATGGGTTATGATGGTCTACTAAATTATTCAATGACTAAAACATATCTAGAAGATATCAATTTCTTATTGACTACATCTACACAAATTAGATTTAATAAAAGAAATAATAAATTATATCTTGATATTGATTGGGCATCTGCAACAGTAAGTCATTTTGTATTGATAGAGTGTTACAGAATTATGGATCCTGCAAATAACATAGGAGTATATAACGACTCATTTTTAAAAAGATATGTTGTTGCAAAAACTAAAAAACAATGGGGACAAAACCTCATAAAATACCAAGGAGTAAAACTACCTGGCGGGACTGAGTTAAATGGCAGACAAATTTATGAAGATGGTGATTTAGAGTTAAGAGAACTCGAAGCAAACATGCTATCTACTTACGAAGTTCCTGTTCTTGACATGATTGGTTGATATGCCTGTTTCACCTTTTTTCCAACACGGTTCACCCGAAGAACAGAGATTGGTACAGTCTCTGGTAGACGAGCATTTGAAGATGTTTGGAATAGATGTATATTATATTCCTAGAAAATTAATAGCAACTGATGATATATTAGGTGAGGTTCAGTCATCTAAATTTAATGATAATTATTTGATGGAAGCATATCTAAACAACTACGAAGGATATGCAAAAGGTAGTGATATAATGACTAAGTTTGGTATAAATTTACAGAACGAAATTACACTAACAATATCTAGAGAAAGGTTTGAAGATTTTATAGCACCATTTCAATTTAACTCTACCAACTTACAAGGTGATCAAGATGGTGACATATTATTTGGAACTAGACCTAAAGAAGGAGATCTTATATTCTTCCCATTAGGAGAAAGATTATTTGAAATAAAACATGTAGAACATGAAATGCCTTTCTTCCAGTTAGGTAAAAATTATACTTACGAATTGCAGTGTGAACTCTTCCAGTTACAAGACGAAATTATTGACACTAATGTTGCTCAAATTGATACTAGATTGAGTGAAGAAGGAAATATAACAACAGTTGTTCTTGCAGGTATTGGTTCTACAGCACAAATAGCTGTAGATACATTTGCACCGTCAGGAGCATTACAGAAAATTACATTAAATGATGATGGATCTGGATATACAACTCCACCAAGCATTGTTGTAAGTCCATCACCTGCAGGTGTATCAGATGCTATGGGTCAGGCAGTTGCTATTACAACTCAAAAAGGTCTACTCAATGCAATAGATTTTGTTGCAATTACCAATCCTGGTTTTGCATATGTTGAACCACCTACAATAGGATTTGGAACGCCAGGTGTGGGTGCTGCTGCAACTGCTACATTGACTAACACAGGTATTGGATCTATTAGAATTTCACAACCAGGTTCTAATTATGTTTCTGCACCTATTATAACTATACAACATCCATCAGATGTTGGAATAGGAACTACAGGAACTGTAGGTATTAAAACGGGTCAAGTACAAGCAACTGCTGTAGGAATAATACAAGGATCTGTTCTTTCTAGCATATTCTTAACTAATGCAGGTTCTGGATACGAGGGCATTCCAACTGTTACAGTTAGTTCTCCTCTAAGTGTAGGATTAGGAACTTATCACCTAAATGAAAGAGTGGTCGGATCTGATTCTGGCACTGAAGCATATGTACAAAGTTGGAACGAAGTTACTAGAGAACTACAAATTACAATAAATACTGGTGATTTCAGAGCAGGAGAGTTTATAACTGGTACTGCATCGTCTGCAAGATACCAAGTGCTTTCATATGATGATGACTTAAGTGATCATGCTGCAGGATCTGAATACAATATGAATGAAGAATTTGAAACTGCTGCTGATGCACTTTTAGACTTCAGTGAATCTAATCCCTTTGGAGATGTATAATGTTAGGTACTTATTTTTACCATGAAATTATAAGAAAAACAATTATCGGTTTCGGTACATTGTTTAATGATATTCAAATCAGACATGAAGATAGGAATGGAGGAACTCTTAGTGAAACTAAAGTCCCTTTAACTTATGGTCCTAAGCAAAAATTCTTGGCAAAATTAGAGCAGCAAGCAGAACTATCAAAAGCAGTTGCTATAACATTACCTAGAATGTCATTTGAAATGAATGACATGACATATGATCCTAGTAGAAAATCGAGTATTACTAGAACATTTAAAGCAGTTGATTCCGCAGATAATACTAAAGCAAAAAAAGTATATCTTCCTGTTCCATACAACATAGGATTTGAATTAAATGTAATGACAAAATTGAACGATGATGCATTACAAATTGTAGAACAAATACTTCCATTCTTCCAACCTGCATTTAATATTACAATAGACTTAGTAAGTTCTATTGGAGAGAAAAGAGATATTCCAGTTGTATTAGAAAATATTAATTTTACTGATGAGTACGAATCAGACTTTACAACTAGAAGAGTTTTACTATACACATTTAATTTTAATGCTAAAACTTATCTGTTCGGTCCTGTTGCTGATAGTACAGATGGATTGATCAAGAAAGTTCAAGTTGATTACTATTCAAATACTGATACTGATACTGCTAAGAGAGAGATGAGGTATACTGTACAACCAGATCCAGTAGATGCAGGTCCTTCAGATGACTTTGGATTTAGTGAGAGCACTGATATGTTTAGTGATTCTAAGATATACAGTCCAACTAGAAGAGAGGATGTATAATGTCTAAACCAATTGATGATGCATTAAATACTACATCTGATGGTCATTCTTATGTGCAAAAGTTTAATAAGCATAAAGATGTACCTGATAAAAAAGATCATGGTGCTGAGATAGATAAAGATTATCAATACTCCAGAGCACAGTTATATAACTTAATAGAAAAAGGGCAAGAAACTCTGGATGGTATAATGGATGTAGCAAATGAATCTGGATCTCCTAGAGCATTTGAGGTAGCAGGTCAGGTCTTAAAGTCAACTGCTGATATAGCAGACAAACTAATGGATCTTCAGAAAAAGGTAAAAGAAATTGACGAGACTAAAAACAACACTACAAATAATGTTACTAATAACGCTATTTTCACTGGCAGCACTGCCGAGTTGCAGAAGCTCATCAAGAAAGGATTCTTAGATACTAAATAAGGCTAGAATAAACTATATCTCATGGCAGAAATAAAAAAGGAAGAGAAGAGTATTCTTGGTAAAATCAAGGATAAAGTGCTTCCTGATGAGGACGAACAAGCTGCTATCATCAGTACATTTGTCCGTCTTGGTGTTTTGGTTTGGTCAGGTGGCATACTAACATTGAACTATGTTGCTATACCAGGTGTACCACAACAAAAGATAGATCCAACTTTCATAGCTTCGGTTTTTACAGGAGTTTTAGCTAGCTTCGGAATTCAAACGGCTAGCAAAAAAGGAGATGGAACTATGAAGATGTCTGGTGGCAGTGGACCTAACGGTAACATTTCTAAAGCAGACATGGAAAAGTTGATTGACAAAGCAACTCAAGCAGCACCCGTACAGACTATTAGATTAGAGCAAGCACCTCTAGTCATAAATTCTGGCACACCTAAGAAAACTTAATTTTAAGATCATGCAAAAAGTTATTAATGGAATCGCTATCTTCTCAGGTGCAGTAGCACTTGGAATAGTCGGTCTTGGTGGATATGTATTCATCAGAAAAGATGCTATAATAGATAGTGTCAAAGGTAAAATTATGGAATCAGTTATGCCTAGCATACCTGATGTTGGTGGATTAGGTGGTTCATTACCTGATCTTGGTGGCGGGGCTGAGAAGTCAATACCTCCTGTAGGTACAGGGTTTGGCATTCCTAGTTTGTAAACTAACTTTTTATTATGTTTAAATATGATGCGATTTCTCCTCCTGTCTCAGGATGGTTAGAAATTTCTTTGGATACAGAGGTAATTGATTATCTCTGGAAAGTTATTCATGCATCAAGATTTCCTGGCTTAAATGTAAAAGGATCTCTTGCAGGTAACATTTCAAAGAGCACAGGTCTTAAAGACACAGATGACTGGTTTTTAAATAATGTGCTAAAGGATTGTGTTGAGAACTATAAAAAAGAATTTCCATTTACAATTAGAAAACCTGACACTATATCAGATCGCAATATAGCGTTAGATGGTTTCTGGGTTAATCATCAAAGGAAACATGAGTTTAATCCTGCACATGATCATTCGGGTGCATACTCGTTTGTCATATGGATGAAGATACCAACAGAATCAAAAGAACAGCACAGTCTACCTTTCTTACAAGATGTTGGACAACCATGTGCTTCTAATTTTGACTTGACTTATATTGATACAACAGGTACAATATATCCTTATCCATATTTTATGGATCCTGATAAGGAAGGTAAGATGTTATTTTTTCCTTCTACATTCAAACATTGTGTATATCCTTTTTATGTTAGCGATGAAGAAAGGATCTCAATATCTGGTAACATCTTTTATACATAAAAGTAAAGATTAAACATGGCACTCTCAGACAAAACTCAAAAACTATTTGATAAATTTGTTGAATGGGACAAGAGACTTATTAAAAAGTTTCAAGATAAGTTTGGGTTGTCAGATTATCAAATGAAATGTATAGCATTTGCTAAGGGGTTTATTTTAGGTGCAATCATTCTCTGATAAAATTAAAGAATTTATTGCTCCTATAAAAAAACATATAGAAGCTGATGGGGGAAGTGTAGAATTTATTGAAGTAACAGAAGATCTGGTAGTAAGAATTAAACTATCTGGATCTACTAAACCGTGCGAGGATTGTCCAGATCCAATGGTGTATTGTACACCATGTATAATGGATACAAGACATCTAAAAAGTGAATTGACTAGACAACTTAAAGAATCTTTTTCGGAATTGAATGGCATTGAATACGATTGACACAGTAACTGTCAAAAAAGAGTTACCAATTTTTACAGTAAAGTTACCTGAGTTAGATGTTTCTCATGTAATAGAAGAGTACAGAAACTTATATCCCGAAGATTATAATAAAGAATTACCCAATGCTCCCGTAAGATCTTCTTGGAGAAGTAACATGTGGGCAATGGACTATCCTAAATTAAAATCATTTGTTTCTATAGTCACTAAATGTTGTGAAACTGTTGGTCGTGACTATTTTCATATGAGAGAAGATACAAAATTTGAATGCAATAATTTATGGATGATGTGTTATAATAAAGGTGATTATGCAAAACCACATAACCATTTTCCAAACGATCTATCATGTGTATATTATGCCAAAGTAGATGAGGATAGTGCTCCTATAATTTTTGAAGGCGATGTAGAAATAAAACCAGTTAACAATTTATTAATAATTTTTCCGTCGTTACTCTTACATGAAGTTCCATTAACAAATGGTCAGCGAACCGCAATATCACTGAACTTTCGAGCAAATTAACATCATACATAATATTAATTAATCACAGTCATTAGTTTATGTTATCAACACAATATCGTCTTCGACTTGAGGGCATCTGTAAATCAATTGCAGCAGGACAAGAAGTAGGATTAGAAGATATGATATGGGCAGAGAAATTGGGAAAAGCAAACACATCCGCAAGAGGTATGTTAAGTTCAGCAAGAAGATTAAACAGGGATGACGATACAACTTTTCTTAAGTACTTGGACATTGGAGACTCCGATCCAAGGAAACATAAAAGGGGTTTCAATGGTGCAGATGATATAGCAGATTGGTTTAAGAATGATAACCGCAGTGATGATTGGAGGCAACGAGATTGATAGTCCACTCAGTCAATATAATGGTGTTGATACTAGTGATAGCAGTTACTATTGTCATCGCATATATAATGAAGATGGCATATGAGGAGATGAATGGCTGATCAAGATGTGTATCTTGGTAATCCGAATCTAAAGAAAGCAAATACAAAGGTTGAATTTTCTACAGATCAGATTCAAGAATTTATTAAGTGTAAACAAGATCCGATATATTTTGCAAAGAATTATATCAAAATAGTTTCTCTTGATGAAGGTCTTGTGCATTTTAAAATGTGGGATTTTCAAGAAGAACTAATTAGAAATTTCCACGAATCTAGATTTAATATATGTAAGATGCCTAGACAGACTGGTAAGTCAACCACATGTGTTGCTTACCTGTTGCATTATATTGTTTTTAATGATAGTGTTAATGTAGGTATTCTGGCAAACAAAGCAGCAACTGCTAGGGAATTATTAGGTAGATTACAAACTGCCTATGAAAATTTACCCAAGTGGATGCAGCAAGGTATATTGTCATGGAATAAAGGATCAATGGAGTTAGAAAATGGATCTAAAATACTGGCAGCGTCTACCTCTGCATCTGCAGTTAGAGGTATGTCTTTCAACATTATTTTTCTGGATGAGTTTGCCTTTGTTCCTAATCATATTGCTGAGGCATTCTTCAGCTCAGTATATCCTACTATCACTTCTGGTAAATCCACAAAAGTCATAATGGTTTCTACCCCATGTGGTATGAATCATTTCTATAGGTATTGGCATGATGCACAGAGGGGTAAGAATGAATACACTGCTACTGAGGTACACTGGTCAGAAGTGCCAGGTAGAGATGAAGCTTGGAAAGAACAAACTATAAAGAACACATCAGAACAACAGTTTAAAGTTGAGTTTGAATGTGAGTTTTTAGGATCTGTTGATACTCTTATTAGTGTAACTAAACTTAGAAACCTTGTATTTGAAGATCCAATAATTAACAACCATAAAGGATTATTAGTATACGAACATCCTGTTAAAGGTAATGATTATATTATAACTGTAGATACTGCTAGAGGAATAGACCATGACTCCTCAGCATTTATAGTATTTGATATAACGACATATCCATATAGGACTGTAGCAAGATATAAGAATGCAGAAATAAAACCTATGCTGTTTCCAAATCTGATAATGGATGTGGCAAAAGCATATAATGAAGCATATGTATTAGTAGAAATAAATGATATCGGAGAACAAGTAGCATCTATTCTAAACTATGATTTAGAATATGAAAATCTTCTTATGTGTGCTATGAGAGGAAGGAATGGTCAACAAGTAGGATCAGGATTTTCTGGTAGTAGAACACAAATGGGTGTCAGGATGACAGCAGCAGTTAAGAAATTAGGTTGCTCTAACTTGAAAACTTTGATGGAAGATGATAAAATAATAACAAATGATTATGATGTCATTGCTGAACTTACCACCTTTGTTCAGAAGAAACAGTCATGGGAAGCAGAAGATGGTTGCCATGATGACCTAGCAATGTGTCTTGTTATCTTTGCATGGTTAGTTGCACAAGACTATTTCAAAGAGATGACAGATACAGATGTTCGTAAACGCATCTATGAAGAACAGAAGAATCAGATTGAGCAAGACATGGCTCCCTTTGGTTTTATACTGGATGGTGTAGATGACGAAGAAGAGTTTGTTGATGGTAATGGTGATAGGTGGATGAAAGCAGATGAATATGGTGATCGTTCTTACATGTGGGAGTACAAATGAAAATTGTTATTGTTAGTGGTGGGTTTGATCCAATCCACAGTGGACACATTGCACATTTTAAAGAAGCAAAGAAACTAGGAGATATTCTTATAGTAGGTTGTAACTCAGATGAATGGTTAACTAGAAAGAAAGGTAAACCATTTATGCCTATAAATGAGAGAATGTGTATCATCAAAGAACTAAAAATGGTAGATAGTTGTGTATCATTCAATGATGATAACAATAGTTCTATTGATCTAATTAATAAAACACTTGAGTTATTTGATGATGTTTTGTTTGCTAATGGTGGAGATAGGACAAAAGATAATATTCCAGAGATAGATGCATTTGATAAAGACCCTAGGGTTTCTTTTGCATTTGGTGTTGGAGGTGAAGATAAAAAGAACTCTAGTAGTTGGATTCTATCACAATGGACATAGAAGATCAGTTTAGTCATAGTGACCTATTATTAACTGAAAGAACATGTCGTATATGCAAAGCAACAAAAAACTTAATAGAAGATTTTTATATAACCCATAAGAATAGTACACATCTTAGATCGTCATATTCATACGAATGTAAGAAATGTACTATAGAAAGAATTAGAAAATCTAGGCAAAAGAAGAAGGCATCAGGAAGTGAACTATACCCTGACTGGTAGTGTTCATGTATTGTTTCCCCGATCAAAAGACCATAAACAATAAATAATGATAGACAAAATTGGAATCTAAGGGGAAGAACAGATGCCACTAAATTTAGCATCTCCTGGTATTGTTGTAAGGGAAGTTGATTTAACCAATGGTAGAGTTGATGCAACATCAACACTCACTGGTGGATTAGCTGCTCCATTTGCAAAAGGACCTGTGGAGAGTCCTCAACTCATAGAGACAGAAGCAGATCTACTTGACACTTATGGACAACCTTATCCAAAAGATAGTCATTACGAATACTGGTTAACTGCCTCATCCTATCTCGCCTATGGTGGTGTGATGAGAGTTGTTCGTGCTGACGACGAAGAATTAAAAAACGGCTTTATAGGAGTCGCAAATAGCGTAAAAATAAAAAGTCCAGACGATTATACAAACGCAGGGTATGCAGAAAACACTATTGCAGGTGTTACATATGCTGCTAAGAATCCTGGTTCATGGTCAAATGGTATTAAGGTATGTACTATTGATGGATTTGGTGATCAGGTACTAACAGGTATCGTCACAACCAATGTATTAGGATATGGTTCTACAACAGTTCCTATTGATCCTATAGATCTACAGGTTGGATATGCTGTAACACAGGTAGTTCCTGCTAACACAGTTATAGCAGGTGCAGGTTCAACTAGTGTACTTGATGGATACTTCAAGGGACAGATTGTTGAAGTCGGTATGGCAGCAATCACAGTCAAACTAATTTCACATGTATCTGCAGGTGGAACAGAAACTGCAGTTGACTATCAACCAGGCGGTATCTACAACTTCTCCGAGACAGGTAATCTTGGTATTCACACAGGAGAGGTAAGAAGATATGGTTCATGGAGAGGTTTTGACTCAGGAACATACAGTGGTGTAACAACATACACTAGTGCAGCAGACTGGTTCGATCAGCAATCAATCACACTATCAAGTGGTGTTAGCATCAAGTGGAATCAAATCGCTGACAAACCTGGCACATCTGCTTATGCATCAGTCAGAAATTCTAGATTTGATGAAGTACATGTTGTTGTCTACGATGACAAAGGTACTATAACAGGTAATGCAGGTTCAGTTCTAGAGAAGTTTACAAACATATCTAAAGCAAAAGACGCACTATTCTCAGCAGGTTCTTCATCATACTGGAGAAAGGTTATTGAGATTGGATCTAATAACATCTTTGCAGGTGGTGCACCCGCAGGAATCACAACAACTGGATTCTCAGAAGACGGTTGGGATGTATTCGGTGATGGTGGTTGGGATCAAGATACTGAGAATATTACTTTCAGTTCTATCGGTAACTACAGTGCTGTAATGACAGGTGGTTTAAACTACAATGGAATCGGCACAATCACTGAGCAGAATGCTCTTAAGTTAGACATCGGTGCTTTATCTGAAGCATATGACTTCTTAAGAAACACAGACGAGTATGATATAGACTTCTTACTCTTAGGTTCTGCTAACCACGGTAAGAATGAAACTCAAGCATTATCAAACAAACTAATTGAGATTGCTGAGTTTAGAAAGGATGCAGTTGCATTCCTATCTCCTTGGAGAGGATCATTCTTAAGTCCATCTGGATCAGGTGAATCACTTCAGTTGAAACCAGATACAGTAACCGACAACATAGTTGCTTACTACTCACCAATCACATCAAGTTCTTATGCGGTTCTTGATAGTGGTTACAAGTACATGTATGACAGGTTTAACCAACAGTTCAGATATGTTCCTATGAACGGAGATATCGCAGGTACATGTGCAAGAAACGACATCAACCAGTTCCCTTGGTTCTCACCAGGCGGTACTGCTAGAGGTGCTATATTAAATGCTGTTAAACTAGCATTCACACCTAACAAGGTTCATAGAGATAAGTTATACTCTAACAGAATCAACCCAATTATCACAGCACCTGGTGCAGGAATAGTTCTATTCGGTGATAAGACTGGACTAGGTAGAGCATCTGCATTCGATCGTATCAATGTTCGTAGATTGTTTATCTTCATCGAGAAGGCAATCGCTGCTGCTGCTAAGGACATACTCTTTGAATTCAACGATGAGATCACAAGGATCAACTTTATCAATATCGTTGAACCATTCTTAAGAGATGTACAGTCCAAGCGTGGTATCCAAGACTTCATCGTTATCTGCGATGAGACAAATAATACTCCTTCTATCATAGATAGTAACGAGTTCGTTGCTGATGTTTACATCAAGCCAGCAAGATCAATTAACTTCATCGGTCTAACCTTCGTGGCAACACGAACAGGTGTTTCCTTTGACGAAGTTATTGGAAAAGTTTAATTAATCCACTTTAGGTAAAAGACCAATGGCAATCAATTCCCAAAACCCGCCAAAGACTTCGGATAGGACTATAGATAAGTTCAAGTCGAGGTTAACGGGTGGTATTGCAAGACCTAATCTGTTTGAGGTTGTTCTTGCTTTCCCAGATGGTGCTGTAGATGCGTCAGTAGCAGACATAGATCCTAAATCTAGGTTTCTTGTCAAAGCTGCTGCACTCCCTGCATCCAACATCGCTCCTATAACTGTACCTTTTAGAGGCAGACAGTTAAAAATTGCAGGTGATAGAACATTCGATGAATGGCAAATCACTGTAATTAACGATACAGACTTCGCAATCAGAGGTTCTTTCGAGAGATGGATGAACTCCATGTCCAAAGTATCTGATAACGCAGGTAATATCAATCCAGAAGATTATACTAAAGATGCATATGTGTATCAACTAGGTAGATCACCAGTTGATTCAGCATCACAATCATCAAGTGAGAATATGCCTATACTTAGAACATATAAGTTCTACAGTGTATTCCCAACTCAAGTATCTCAAATTGACCTTTCTTACGATTCTTCAGACGCAGTTGAAGAATTTACTGTAACCTTACAGGTTCAGTGGTGGGAAGCAGCAGGTCAAGGTGGCGATGTTGCTTGATCCGTGGTATAATAAATAGAAAGGATAAGAATACCTCTCTATAAGATGGCACGACTTTTTGGTTTTAGTATTGATGATAAAGACGACCTTCCAAAAGGTGTAGTTTCCCCCATTCCTCAAACAGGTGAGGATGGGGTTGACTATTATATACAGTCTGGGTTTTCTTCCCAAGTAATTGACTTAGAAGGAATATATAAAAATGAGCATCAGGCAATAAGAAAGTATAGAGAAATGGCATTGCATCCAGAAGTGGATAGTGCTGTAGAAGATATTGTTAACGAAGCTATTGTATCAGATACCAATGATTCTCCAGTAGAGATTGATCTGGATAATCTAAATGCATCTGATGGTATTAAGAATAAAATTAGAGATGAGTTTAAACATATAAAAGATCTATTAGATTTTGATACTAAAGCACATGAAATCTTTAGAAACTGGTATGTTGATGGTAGAGTATATTACAACAAAGTAATTGATATCAAAAAACCTCAAGACGGTATACAGGAACTTAGGTATATTGATCCGATGAAGATGAGATATGTTCGTAAAGAACAGAAGAAAGATGATAAAGGTGCACAGTTATTCAATACATCTAATGTACATGAGTCTGAGAAAGTATATTTTCCAAAGATAGAAGAGTATTTCATGTATACTCCAGAACCACGCTATCCTACTAACATGGCAATGGGTGGTGCGGGTTCTGCAATGAAAGGAATTAAACTTGCAAAAGATTCTATTACATATTGCACATCAGGTTTAGTAGATAGAAATAAAGGAACTGTATTATCATACTTACAAAAAGCAATTAAGTCACTCAATCAACTTAGAATGATTGAGGATAGTCTTGTTATCTACAGATTATCAAGAGCACCAGAAAGAAGAATATTTTATATTGATGTTGGTAATCTTCCAAAGGTAAAAGCAGAACAATATTTGCGTGATGTCATGTCTCGTTATAGAAATAAATTAGTTTATGATTCAGCATCAGGTGAAGTAAGAGATGATAAAAAATACATGTCTATGTTGGAAGACTTCTGGTTACCTAGAAGAGAAGGTGGTAGAGGAACTGAGATTACTACATTACCTGGTGGACAAAACTTAGGTGAGTTAGCAGACATAGAATACTTCCAATCTAAATTATACAGATCATTAGGAGTTCCTGAGTCAAGGATTGCGGGCTCTGGTGATGGATTTAATTTAGGTAGATCATCTGAGATACTAAGAGATGAACTTAAGTTCAGTAAGTTTGTTGGTAGATTGCGTAAGCGTTTTGGTAAGATCTTTTTAGATATACTAAGATCACAATTACTTCTTAAGAACATTGTGACACCCGAAGACTGGGAGATTATGTCAGAGCATATCCAGTTTGACTTTATATACGACAATCATTTTGCAGAATTAAAAGATAAGGAACTAATGGAAGGTCGTTTAGGTTTACTTGGTATGGTAGAACCTTATGTTGGTAGATATTATTCTACAGAATACATTAGAAGAAATGTATTGCGACAAAAAGACGCAGAAATTGTAGAGATAGATGAGCAAATTGAACAAGAAATTGCTAACGGTGTTATACCAGATCCAAATCAACAAATGTTAGAATTTGAACAGGGTGCTATGGGAGATCCAATGGCAGAAATGGGTGAAGAAGAAGCAGCACCTGTACCGCAACCGCAGAATATGCCCAAGGACAACGAGGGAGAGATATAAATAACATTATCAGTATATTAAATCATGATGGAAGAACTCGTAAATATGATAGCAACAGATGCGTCTGCTGCAGACATTAGCGATCAAATCAAAGATGTTCTTTATGCTAAATCAGCAGAGAGAATAGATGGTTTGCGACCATATGCTTCTAATGACCTTTTTGGTAATGCATTAGAGCAGGAAGCAGAAGTGGAAACAGAAGTGGAAACTGAAGTAGAAGCACAACCAGAAGAGGAAGAACCTGATGTCTAGAATATTACCTCTAGGACAAAAAGCAGCTCTGGCAGCAGGTAGTGGTAACGCTACAACTGTTGATAATGCTACTGTAGTAAGAGTATTATCTAATGCGGGTGCTGCAGTGGTTGTTAGAACTGACTCTAGTAATGTAATTATTGGATCATTTACTACAGTAAATGGTACAGCAGATCTGGTTGAGAAGAATGCATCAGATAAGATATATGTAACAGGTAATGCTGTTGAAGTATCTAAAGTAGGATTTACTAATTAAAGCAATGAAGTTAATCACAGAACAGATTGATGATGTAGAAGTTATCGTTGAAAATCGCAACGGTAAGAAATCTATGTTTATCGAAGGTATATTTTTACAAGGAGATATACAAAACCGCAATGGTCGCATGTATCCAATGGACACTCTACGCAGAGAAGTCACAAGATACAATGAATCGTTTGTGCAATCTGGTCGTGCGGTTGGTGAACTAGGTCACCCCGAAGGTCCTACAGTAAACCTCGATCGTGTCTCGCATAAAATAGTTTCACTTAGAGAAAGTGGATCTAATTATGTCGGTAAGGCAAAGATCTTATCTACACCTATGGGTAAGATAGCACAAAACCTAATAGACGAAGGTGTCAAACTAGGAGTCTCATCTCGTGGTCTTGGTACTCTCGCAGTCAACAACGAAGGAGTTAAAATTGTTTCTGACGACTTTACTCTTGCTACTGCTGCTGATATCGTTGCTGACCCTTCTGCACCTGATGCTTTCGTAGCAGGTATTATGGAAGGAAAAGACTGGGTTTGGGATGGCAGTGTTGTTAGAGAACAACTCGCTAAAAGAACCTATAAGCAAGTCAACACTCTCGTTGATACGCAACAACTTGAAGAAAACAAGTTGAAACTGTTTAATCAGTTCTTATCAAATCTTTAAGTTATTATAAATAATCACAGATTAACCTAATCTCATTCGGAGAACATCGGAAAATGGCCGCTAAAGAATTAAACGAAATGGACAATCCTGTAACAAGGGGTGCGAAAGCTGGCGATCCTATGAAGAAGGTTGACGACTCCACATCACCTGGAGCATCAGCATCTTATGAGGATCTCGGAGGACCTACACCTCAGAACTACAAACCAGACGATAACTCAGCATCACTGAAGTCCGCTACTGTAAAAACAGTAAAAGATATCGTTAACAAAGGTGCAAAACCTGCACAAGGAATGGAGTCTATAGGAACAGAAGTCCTAAAGCAAGGCGACGAACCTGCTGTTGAAGCAGATCAAGAAGTAGTTGCTGAAACAGAAGAGACACCTGCAATTAATGTAGATGACGATCTTGCTGCACTATTTGGTGGAGAAGAACTTTCTGAAGAATTCCAAGAAAAGGCAAAAACAATTTTTGAAGCTGCTGTTAACTCAAAAGTTAACGAGATTCAAGAAGCGATGACCGAGGAGTACGAGAAAACTTTGACAGAACATCTCGAAGGTGTTAAGTCTGAGTTAATCGAGCGTACAGACGCATACTTGGAGTATGTCTCTGACGAATGGTTAAAAGAAAATGCAATCGAAGTCGAGCATGGTCTTAAGACCGAAATGACTGAATCATTCCTTCAAGGTATGAAGGGACTTTTTGAAGATCATTATGTATCAATTCCTGACGACAAATATGATGTGCTAGAAAGCATGGTAAATAAACTTGATGATATGGAAGGCAAGCTCAATGAGCAGATAGAGAAGAACATCTCTCTCAACCAGAGACTCGGAGAATCTACAGCAGATGGTATTTTTAGTGAAGTATCCGAAGGACTGGCAGAGACACAAAAAGAGAAGTTACATTCTTTAGCTGAAGGAATAGAGTTTGAGGGTGAAGCACAGTACCGTGAAAAGATTGTTACACTTAAGGAATCATATTTCCCAAGTAATAGCAAATCTCTGGTTTCAAGCAATAAATCCGAAACCATTTCGGAAGGTATAGCACACGAAGATCCTAGCATGGACAATTCTAGTTCCATGAATCAGTATCTTTCTGCCCTATCAATGGGTGGTAAAAAATAGTCAACCACAAATTTAAATTCTAAGTACAATGTACAATGCCGAAAAAATAATGGAGAAGTGGGCTCCATTGCTAGACGCAGAAGGTGTAGATCCTATTAAGGACGCACATCGTAGAAGCGTTACAGCAGTTCTTTTAGAGAACCAAGAAAAGTTTTTAGCAGAGCAATCTGCATTTGAAAACGGAACATCAATGCTAACTGAAGCAGCTCCTACAAACAGTGGTAACGCTGTTGGTGCTTCTGGTGCGTTCAGTGGTGGTTCAACCCCCGCAGGACCTGTAGCAGGTTTCGACCCAGTTCTTATCAGTTTGATCCGTCGTTCAATGCCTAACCTCGTTGCATACGAGCTAGCAGGTGTTCAACCAATGAACGGTCCAACTGGTTTGATCTTCGCAATGAGATCTAGATACACCAATCAGTCTGGTGATGAAGCATTCTTCAACGAACCAGAATCTGCATTCTCTGCCAACAAAGCAGGAACTAACATTGGTCAGGCAACTCAAGGTGATTACACCGCAGGAGTTGATGATGACGGTACAGTTGGTTTCGGTTCTACTGGTACACAGAGAGGAACAAACCCTGCAATCCTTGAGAACAACGCTTCTGATGCTGTTCAAGCACAGTACTCAGTTGGTCAAGGTATGGCAACTGGAGACTCTGAAGCATTAGGCGATGGAGTTAATGGTGACTTCAACGAGATGGCATTCTCCATCGAGAAAGTTACTGTTACTGCTAAGTCTAGAGCACTAAAGGCAGAGTACAGCATGGAACTTGCTCAAGACCTTCGTGCAATCCACGGATTGAACGCTGAGGCTGAGTTAGCAAACATACTTTCTTCTGAAATTCTTGCAGAGATTAACAGAGAAGTTATCAGAACTATCTACAAAACTGCAGAAGCAGGTTCACAGGTCAATGTTGCAAACGCAGGTTTCTTTAACCTAGATGTTGACTCCAATGGTAGATGGTCAGTTGAGAAGTTCAAAGGACTTCTATTCAACATAGAAAGAGATGCAAACAGAATTGCACAGAGAACTCGTCGAGGAAAGGGTAACATCATCCTTACTTCTGCTGATGTTGCTTCTGCTCTAACTATGGCAGGTGTACTTGATTACACTCCTGCATTAAATGCAAACTTACAAGTTGATGACACAGGCAATACATTTGCAGGTACAATCAATGGTAAGTACAGAGTGTACATCGACCCATTCTCAGCAAACAGTGCTCAAAACCAGTACTATGTTGTAGGATACAAAGGTACATCACCTTATGACGCAGGATTATTCTACTGCCCTTATGTACCATTACAGATGGTAAGAGCAGTTGGAGAGAACTCCTTCCAACCAAAAATTGGATTTAAGACAAGATACGGTCTTGTTTCAAACCCATTCGCTGAAGGTACTGCTCAAGGTCTTGGTAGAATTACTTCTAACAGTAACAGATACTACCAGAGAACTGTAGTTCAAAACCTAATGTAAGCAAGTTGCTTATATACTTCAAAGACACCCCTCGCAGGGTGTCTTTTTTTATGTTATAATATGTGTGTCAGAGAAATACTGGCTGCGGTTATGCCCTTCGGTAGGT
>OCZA010000018.1_pt1 | contig 52023 bp, 43 predicted proteins | sample 1539021 | NCBI WGS metagenome assembly OCZA01 (sample SAMEA2619376, study PRJEB22493) | marine metagenome | biome: marine biome (ENVO:00000447); feature: surface water layer (ENVO:00002042); material: "saline water (ENVO:00002010), including plankton (ENVO:xxxxxxxx)" | depth 5 m | reverse complement strand
TCCAGAACAAGTTGAATATTTAAAACATTGGAAAGTATTACAACATTATAAAGAACTCCATCCAAGACTTAATCTAGAGTTTGATCTAAAAGCTAAGCTTACAAACTTTACCAAAGATCCTAGGTGGAATCTTCAGTGGAATCTTCAGCAAATTGGTCTTGAAACTGCATTAACTGCAATAGGCCAGGAAACCAAGGATGTAGCTGTAGCAGTTCTTGATGGAGGCGGTCCTTTAGCTGATACTACAGCTGATACAACTTCCGCTTTCCTACCAGGAGGTTTTGACTTTGTTGATTTCGATAATGATCCAACAGATCCTCAATCATCAAGTGGTTCACATGGTATCCATGTAGGATCAACCATTGCAGCTCTAAATGATGGTAATAATATAAATGGATTTGGAATAGGGGTAGTTTCGATGCGTGTTATGGGTACAAGTGGAACTGGATTTACCAGTGATATTATTCAAGGAATGCTTTTTGCTGGAGGTTTACCTAATTCAACTGGTTCAGTGTATGCAGGCACCACACCGATCAAGGCTATGAATTTAAGTCTTGGTAGCACAGGTGGCGGTTGTTCAAACTCTTATCAAGGTGTATTTAATGATCTATATGATAGAAATATATCTGTAGTTGCATCATCTGGTAACGAAGCACAAGAAGCTCCAGGAGTTTATGGATATCCTGCTTCATGTGAAAATGTTATTTCAGTTGCAGCAACTGCTGCTACAGGGCTAAGAGCATATTATTCTACATATAATGATGCAGTTGATATAGCGGCTCCAGGAGGTGATGTTGGTGCTGATGTAAATGCTGATGGCTATAGTGATGGTGTTCTAGCATTTGATTCAGATGAGGATTTAGCATTCTATCAAGGAACATCTATGGCATCTCCTCATGTAGCAGGAGCAATTGGAATACTATATGCACTAGTTCCAGAGTTATTAGCATCTCAGGTTGATGCATTAATCATAGATGGTCATTTAGTTGATGATATTGGGCCAGAAGGTAAAGATGATGACTATGGTTATGGTCTCCTGAATATTAATAAGGCTGTTGCAAGGATTATTGACGAAGAAGGTTTAGACTTTACTTATGGTTCAATTGATCCAGGATCAGCAAATCTTGGTCTCGAGTTTAATTCTTATGATATTAATGTCACAAAGGTTGGAGAGGGGGAACTTTCAGTATCAAGCATTACAAATGATTTACCCTCTGCTGTAACAATTTCAGAGATTGGCGTTGATGAAAATGGTTTTGGAACATACAGGCTTACATTTGATAGATCGTCACTTCCAGATGGTCTTTATAGAACGAATACAAGAGTCACTTTCTCAAATGAAAATATACAGTCATCAGTTGCCACTTTCCAAGTTGGCCCAGAAAGAGATAGACCATATGTTGAATTTGTATCTACTTATTTATACCAAGTTGATGAGGTCGGAGGAACTATTTCGCTAGTATTTGGTAATGATGGTGAGATGGTGGATGGCGAAGTTGCGTTCACTGCAGAAAATCTTCCAGATGGACAATACTATTTTAGCTACTTTAGCTTTATTGATAATTTTATAAGAGATGTTGGGGAGTTTGAGGCGCGATATCCTGATGCAGGAAGCGGTCTACAATATATGAATTTATCAGGATCAGATTTAAGTACATCAGTTACTCTAGGAGTTAATAAATCTGCTTCTTTTAATTCCACAAACACTAACACAAAGAAATTTAGAGTTTACAAAGTAAATCCGCCAATTAAAAAAGATAATTAATACTAATTATCTAAAATATTTAAAATAAAGGAATAATCAAGAGCAGTTTCGTTTAAAGATTCTAATCTTCCACTCTTTCCTCCATGTCCGCCAACTAAATTGATACTTAAAAAAACCGGTTTACCTGAGGTTGAATGTTCTCGTAATTTAGGAACATATTTTGCAGGTTCATAATATTGAACTTGGGAATCATATAAGCTAGTAGTAACCAAAACAGCAGGATAGTTTTGTTTTTGAATATTGTCATAGGGAGAATATGTTTTCATATAAAAATATTCATCTTTATTTCTTGGATCTCCCCACTCATCATATTCAAATGTTGTTAAGGGTATAGACTCATCTGACATAGTAGTAAGAACATCAACAAATGGAACAGCACTGACAATCCCCGAATAAAGTTCAGGTTCATAATTGATAATAGCACCCATCAGCAAGCCACCTGCACTTCCTCCCATAGCAAATATTTTATCTTTATGTCCTATATTATTCTCCGTAAGAAATTTAGTGGAATCTATAAAATCAAAAAATGTATTATTTTTATTAAGCATTCGACCATCTTCATACCAATATCTTCCCATATCAGCTCCGCCTCTTATTTGAGCAATAGCAAAAATAAAACCTCGATTTAGAAGTGGTGTTATAGAAGATCTAAAATATGAGTCCATATTGATACCATATGAGCCATAACCATAAATAAGCATAGGAGCATTTTCTAGATCTATACCTTTCTTATAGACAATTGAAACTGGAACCTCAGTTTCATCTCTAGCAGTTGTCTTAATTCTTTTTACTTCATAGTCTGTATCTAAAAAGTTATTTACTTGTTGTTTCCAAACAATGACATTTTCATTTTTATAAAGATTATATTTATATATCTGTGATGAAGTTTTCAATGATGAATATGAGTATCTAAAAAATGGTGAATCAAAATCGTTGTTGTATGCTAAATATACAAAATACAATTCATCTTTCATCTTTATTTGATTTAGTTGACCAGATCTTATGTCCAATATCTCAATAATAGGTATACCGTCAAATCTTGTTTGTATTACTATATGTTCTCTAAAGGTAAGCATATCCTCAATGTAGTGCGTATCTCTTACATCAATTACATTCTCCCACTTGTTAATATTTCCAAAATCCGACCCCTTGAATCTCATAATTTTAAAATTCTTTGCATCACTATGATTGGAAAGAGCATAAAAATAATCACCCCCGTCCTCTACAGAATAAAGATGATTTTCTGATCTCTTTAACACCAACTGAATTGGTTTTAAGGGATCTGACTTATCCATTAACCAAACCTCACTTGAATTAGTTTTGTCTATATAGATATAGATATATTTTTTTGTCCTTGATTCAGATAAGCGAATATTAAATTCATTATCATCTTCTTTATAAATTAATATATCTTCAGATTGATCAGTTCCAAGTTTATGGATAAAGATTTGATTCTGAATTAATGTTTCCTCATCTTTTTTTGCATAAATGATATATTGGGAATCATTTGACCAAATAGCACTTGGAGAAACTTTTACTATTTCATCTGATAATAATTCATTAGTTTTTAAGTCTTTAATGCGTAAAGTATATTCTCGTCTTCCATTCAAATCTTCACCATAAAGAAGAAGATCTTCACTTGGTGAAACATTCAAACCTGCTGCACTATAAAATTCTTGACCTTCAGCTTCTTTATTTATATCTAGTATGATTTCTTCACTTGAATTATTTCTATAATATGTCCGATATTGCTGATTCGCTTTAATTCTACTGTAGTAGAAATAGTTTCCATCCTTAACTCTGAGTGTTTCCTCTTCAGTAGGGATCATAGCTTTAAGTTCATTATAGATTTCAGATTGGTAATCAACTTTTGAATCAGCCCATTTCTTAAAATATTCGTTTTCAGATTCAAGATAGGATATAAGCTCTGGATCAGATCTTGTATCATCTCGCATCCAATAATAATTATCTATTCTTTTATCACCATGTGCTTCTAGCTCATATGGAACCTTTTTTGGATTTGGAGGATTACTGGTACTCATTTCATTACACCCATTTAAAATTAAGATTGAGAGACACAAACCTAAATATTTATTCATATTTACAAGCAATATTATCACGCATAATTAGCTGATGATTATTTATGTTTAATCTAAACAAATATGTAATTATTTTTCTTATTTTTAAAAAAGAAGTTAAAATCAGATAAATACATTTAAAAATGAAAAATAAAGTAGAAATTACCAATTCCGCAGAAATTTACTTGAAAAAACTTATTGATGGTAAAGATGAGGATAACCTTGGCATAAGAATCTTCATAGATAGACCTGGAACACCAAAGGCGGAAACATGCTTAGCTTTTTGCAATATAGATGAGGTTTCAAAAGATGATGAAGTAATGCACCTTGAATTAATAGATGTTTATATTGATGCAAAAAGTATAGATTTTCTTAAAGATGCAATTGTAAATTTTGATGAAGATAATTTTGATGGTCAGCTAACCATTAAAGCACCCAATGCAAAAATGCCTAATATTGGAGAAAATAGTACGATTGAAGATAAAATAAATTTTATTTTATACAATGAAATCAATCCCATGCTAGCTTCACATGGTGGTGAAGTTTCTCTCATTGAATTTACTGAAGATTCAGATGTGATTCTCCAATTTGGTGGCGGCTGTCAGGGGTGTGGAATGATAGATGTAACATTGAAAGATGGCATTGAAACAACTTTAATAGAACAAATTCCAGAGATAAGAGCTGTAAAGGATATTACCGATCATTCAATTGATGAGAACGCTTATTATCCTCAAGAGCAAGAGTCCTAAGTTTTATCAACTTTAATAATAAGGCCCATATTTGGGTGGTCAAAATAATTTATTTCAGAATTCTTTACTCTTCTATCTTCATCAATAAATATACTGATATTTTCATCAAAATTTAATTTACCAAGAAATGCCTTGAGATTTAAATGAAGATACCTAGACTCATAAATATTCAAATATAAACTTAAATTGTTTTCCTGATCATAGTGGTAGGTGTATTCATCTTGATCTTCTAATGGTTGATACCAAGAAAGTGAATTTAATATTTCGATATTTTCCCTCCATCTCAATCTACCTATAAGGAAATTAAGATTTTCTATATCTGAATATTCATATAATTCAAAATATTTCTTTATTTCTTTTTCATTCATTAGGTTATTATCATTTTTGATAGTTTCAATTTCTATATCCAAAAGATCTGATGATATGAGGGCATTATCAATAAATTTTTCTGGTATTAGTATTATTTCGTTTTCTTTTAATTTATTTATTACAGTTGGTGAAAAATCTAAATTATTATTAAATTTCTCATCAACTATTACGTCATTAAACTTAATTATTATTACCTCAACTTTATATATATCCTCTGCTTCAATTGTATTGATGATGAGCGATAGAGAGATTAATATTTTATGTAAATTTTTGAATTTCATTATCTAGTAAATTTAACACATCTTGACCATTAAACTTTATCCAAAGTTCACCATTTTTTTTGATTTCATACATTTCAGGACTTTGATTGGTAATGCTCAATATTTTCGATAATGTTTTATCTTTTAAAGTCTTGGTGAATTTAATTTTTAGATATTTAGATGATTGAACAATTTTTGTAATCTCCAAATATTTAGCCTTAATGCTAATTTCAGTGATTTTAAACAAATTTTCTAATTCAACAGGGTGTTTTCCACACCTATCTAATAAATCAATCTTAATTTCATTTAGAGTTTTAGAATCTGCACCTGAAAGTTTTCTATATATTTTTAGTCTTTCAATGGGAGAGGGTAAGTAATGTTCTGGTATTAGACTAGTCACAGAAACTTTTATCTCACATGTTGTGTTTATCTCTATATTGTCATTTTTTAAGGCTGTTTTGAGCATAGACATATATAATGACATTCCAATAGTATCAATGTGGCCAGATTGCTTAACTCCAAGTATTTCACCAGCACCTCTTATCTCTAAGTCTTCATGCGCTATATTGAAACCAGCACCTAAGTGTGAGTTATTTACAAAACTTTGTAACCTAGACTTAGATTTATTATTTATATCAGACGATGGTATAAGAACATAACAATAGCCCTGTTTAGAAGATCTTCCAATGCGTCCTCTAAGTTGATGAAGTTGTGATAAACCAAAATTATGAGCGTTATTGATGATAATAGTATTTGCTTCAGGTATATCTAATCCCATTTCAACAATTGTTGTGCAGATTAAAATATTAATTTTCCTCTGACGAAAATCATTTAAACGTTTATCAATAAGTTTTTTATTTAAACTGGCATGAACAATATCAATTTTTTGATTTGGTACTAATGTTTGGAGGTTATTTTTTATTTTATCCATTTTCTGGATATCATTTTCAATAACAAAGGAGCATCCATTTCTATTAAATTCTCTAGTAAGAGATTCTTTTATAACTGTATTATTTGAAACTTCTAAAAAGGTCTTGATTGAAAGTCTCTTTGGCGGCGGTGTTGATAAAAAAGAAAAATCTTTTAATCCTGAGAAAGCCATATTCATAGTCTTAGGTATTGGTGTTGCAGACATATAAAGTATATGAGTAGATAGCTGTTTATTTTTTATTAGATTTTTTTGTTTAGCGCCAAATCTATGTTCTTCATCTACCACCAAAAGACCAACATTGTTAAAAGATAAGTTTTCATTAAACAAAGCATGGGTTCCAATTAATATATCAATTTTCTTCTCTTTGAAGTTGCTATAAAGGGTTTCCTTAACTTTAAGTGAAGTATTTCTAGATAATTTTTTAATTGTAATAGGAAAATTTTTAAATCTTTTAGTGAATGATTCAAAGTGTTGATCAGTTAGAACAGTACTTGGACTTAAGATAATGGTTTGTTTATTTGATAAAGATGAAATAAAAGCTGCTCTCATTGCAATCTCTGTTTTACCAAAACCAACATCACCACATAACAATCTATTCATAGGCTTAACTAACGAAAGATCTTTTCTAATATCTTTAGAAACTATTTCTTGATCTTTGGTATCATTAAATTGGAAGTCATTGATAAATGACAAGTATTCATCTTCAGAGACCTTGAGTGGATATGATGTTGCTTTTAACCTATCAGCTTCTATTTTTAAGATTTCCGAAGCATGATCATATATTCTTGCTTTAGCTTTATCTTTTTTTGATGTCCAGTTCGTGCTGGATAGAGAATCAAGACTTGTATCATCGGTTTTTTTATGAAACTTTGACAATAAATTGAAGTTAAAAGTTGGAACGTAAAGCAATTCGTCATCTTTATATCTTATACACAGGTATTCATTTTCTTTATTAGAAGTTTTTATTGTCTTCAAACCTTCAAATACACCTAAACCATAGTCTTCATGTATTACTAAATCATTAATTTTTAGGGAATTATCATAAATTAAATAACTACTTTTTTTATCCTTATCTGCAGAAAGATCTTCATATGATACTTTTTGATCATGAATCTTTTGTTTAGAAATAATTTTTATAGGATTTTTATCTTTAATTGTATTGACCGGATCAAAGAAGAGTTTTTCTGGTGAAATTAATTCTCTTGTTCCATTATTTTCATCTTTAAAACGATCATCTATAAATTGTTTATAATTTTTAATATCTGAAGTATCAGTTATGTAAGTTGAGTCACAATTAACAAATGTGAAGAAATCAATAGGGTCATTAATTAATATTGAAATATAATTTTCATAACCTTCTGGGAGCTTGTTTTTCGCAACACCATTGAAGAAATTTGAATCTCTCTCGTCGATAAGTGGAAATTCATCTCTCCATTTATCTTTAAATTCATTGATTATTTCTTCATCTAAAGGTATCTCATAACCTGAATTCAATTTAAATGATTTAATTTCATTTATTGATCTTTGAGTTTTAATATCAAATTCTCTTATTGATTCTATACAATCATCAAAAAAATCAAGTCTGATGGGATTTTTATATCTACTTGAATTTATATCAACAATACCTCCTCTATGAGAGTATTCATTTAAAGAAGATACCTTTTCAACTCTTTTATAATTAAGTGATTGAAGAATTTCTTTTATTTCACCAATTGACAGTATTTCATTAGTCCTAAATTCTTTTAGTGATTTATAAAATCCTGGTTGTGGATAAAATTCAAATAGATTTTTTAAGGACGATACTATTAATTTAGCATCATAAATTTTTTGAATTTCATAGAACCGTTTTTTAATAACATCATCTGGTGTTGAGAAGTGGTCATATGGAAGAATTTCTCTATCATAAAATCGAACAATCTTTTTTTTGCTCACGAAATCAATCAATTCATTATAAATATAGTCAATTTCTGAGTTTGAAGAGCAAATTAACAATATTTTGTTGTTATTTTCTATGGAGCTTTTAATGGATTTAAAGCTTTCTTTATTCTGTTTTTTCAATCTAGTGTCTTGTATAATAAGTGCACATTATAAGTAACTATTTATAGGAAATATATTATGGAATTAAGCTTTTCTTCAAAGGATATAGAATTTAGAGATGAGGTTAGAAACTTTTTAGCAAATGAATATCCAAAAAATGTTAAAGAGAAAATTGAAAATGGTGATCCATTAACTAAAGAGGACATAGTTGATTGGCATAAATCCCTTTCTGCAAAAGGTTGGATGGGCTTTAATTGGCCTGTTGAGTATGGTGGAACTGGTTGGTCGCCTGCACAAATTTATATTTTTCAAAATGAGCTTGGGCTTGCAGGATGCCCTCCGTTAATACCCTTTGGTGTGAGCATGGTTGGACCTGTTATCTATACTTTTGGGAATCAAGAGCAGAAAGACAGATTCTTGCCAGATATACTTAATTTTGATACTTGGTGGTGCCAAGGTTACTCTGAGCCTGGATCTGGATCAGATTTAGCTTCTTTAAAGACAAAAGCTGAACTCGTTAATGAAAATGGTAAGGATTACTACATTATCAATGGTTCAAAAACATGGACTACACTTGCACAGAATGCTGACTGGATTTTTTGTTTAGTAAGAACTGACTCTTCAGGTAAAAAACAAGAAGGTATTTCATTTTTACTAATTGATATGAAGTCTCCTGGAATTGAAGTTAAGCCAATAATTACAATTGATGGTGATCACGAAGTAAATTCAGTATTTTTTACTGATGTAAAAGTGCCCGCTGAAAATCTTATAGGCGAGGAGGGTAAAGGTTGGACATATGCAAAATTCCTTTTAGCCCATGAACGTTTTGGTATTGCAGGTGTTGGTGCTTCAAAAAGACAACTTGAAAGACTAAAAGAAATTTCAAAAGATTTGGGTGATGATGATCTGATCGCTAAAGTTTCACAATTAGAAATTGATATTATGGCCCTCGAGTTTACAGAACTTAGACTTCTTTCAGCTCTAGAAGGTGGAGGTAACCCTGGTGCAGAATCTTCTATATTAAAAATAAAAGGAACAGAAATCCAACAACGGCTTACAGAACTATTTGTTGAAGCTGCAGGCGAATTTGCAATTCCTTATGGCGGACCTGATGGTTATGGTTCAAATGTTAAACCAAACGGACCCGAGTACACCAATGATGCTTTATCAAAATATCTAAATATGAGAAAAGTAACAATATATGGTGGAAGTAATGAAATTCAAAAAAATATAATTTCTAAATTTGTTCTGGGCGTTTAATGAATCTAAATTTTTCTGACGAACAAAATCTTTTACGCGAGCAAATTCAGAAGTTTTGTAACTCTGACTATGATTTTTACGATAGAGAGAATTTTATTAACACTGAATCAGGCTTTGATCCTGAGAAATGGAAACTTTTTGCTGATCAAGGTTGGCTTGCAATGCCTTTTTCAAGTGAATCTGGTGGTTTTGATTTTGGACCTATAGAGTTATCTATACTTTTCGAGGAATTTGGTAAATTTCTAGTCTTAGAACCTTATCTTAGCAATGTTGTTCTTTCAGGTTATATTCTTGATAATTCTTCTTTTGATAAAAAAAATGACTACATAGAGAAACTTATTTCAGGTGAAGAGCAAATATCACTTGCATATATGGAACAAAATCGTAACTATGATTTTAAAAATATTACATGCCTTCTTGAAGGTACAGATTCTCTGAGTCTTAACGGGACTAAAAATCTAGTTTTAAACGGCTCAAATGCTGACAACTATCTTGTAACAGTTAATCATAATGATGTAACTACCATAGTTGTTATTAACAAAGATACTGAGGGATTATCAATCAATAATTTTAAAACTGTCGATGATAGACGAATATCACAACTCAATTTTGAAAATGTTTCAATTAACACAGATCAAATAGTTTCAACTGGTGATGAGGCAGAACAATTACTAAAAGATGCAATTAATTATGGAACATTATGTGTTTCGGCAGAGGCTGTTGGATCTATGGAATCTTGTTATCTTAAAACAGTAGAATATACCAAAAGTAGAGAACAATTTGGTCAACCTATTAGTAATTTTCAAGTCTTGCAACACAAAATGGTTGATATGTTTATAGAAACTGAACTTTGTAAGTCGCTTTTATACAAATCTATGATTGATATGCATGAAAATAATGAGTCTAAATATAGATCAGTTTCCGCCCTAAAATCACAAGTTGGTATATCTGGAAAAAAAGTAGGTGAGGATGCAGTTCAGCTTCATGGAGGTATGGGCGTAAGTGAAGAAATGTCTATAGGGCACTATCTAAAGAGATTTATATCAATTGATTCACAATTTGGTAATTCACATTTTCATCTGAAAAAATTTAACAATTCCTAATGTCTGATCTCACAAAAAATCCAGATCTCAGGTTAAGAGACAAACCAGATGATTATTTTGGTGACTGGAAATGGCGTGAAGGTCTAGCAGAACTCATGGTTCCTATAATAGGAAGACTTTATAGGAATGGTGTAAATATTCTCATGTATGGACATTCATTAGTAAATCAATCACCTATTGAAATAATGAAATCTCACAGATTTATAAGAAGAGTTGAAGATACTGAGATTTCAGAGCTAGAAACCTATCCTTTTTTACAAAGCATTGAACTCCAAGATATTAAAGATTGTGAAATTGATTTAGGAGAGATAGTAGTAAATTTCATGAAAGAAAATAAATCTCTAGATGATTCTCTAATTGATTCTCATATAAAATCATCTATTTTAGATCCACTAAATCAAATAGATCAGAAAAGACCCTCAAAACCACAAGACATTGTTTTATATGGATTTGGTCGAATAGGTAGGTTAGTTTCAAGAATTATGGCTCAAACAACAGGACCAGGTAATTACTACAGACTTAAGGCAATTGTTGTTAGAAAAGGATCCAATACAAATGATCTACTTAAACGAGCGAGTTTGTTGAGACGAGATTCTGTTCATGGGTCTTTCCATGGAACTATTCGAGTTGATAATGAGACCGAAACATTGGTAATAAACGGAAATCCTGTAAAGGTTATCTATGCAAATGGACCAAAAGATTTTAAATATTCTGATTACGGTATAGATAATCCAATCGTTATTGATAATACCGGTGTCTGGAGAGAGGGCAAAGATTTATCACTTCATCTAGAATCTGGTGCAAGTAAAGTTGTTTTAACTGCTCCTGCTAAGGGCGAAATAAAGAATATTGTAAATGGTATCAATAACGATATATTAAATGAATCTGATAATGTAATTTCAGCAGCTTCATGCACAACTAATGCAATAGTGCCTGTTTTAGATATTCTAAATAAAGAATATTCCATAACTTCTGGTCACATAGAAACTGTTCACGCCTACACAAACGATCAAAACCTTATCGACAATTATCACAACAAAGATAGAAGAGGAAGAAGTGCTGCTTTAAATATGGTAATTACATCTACAGGAGCAGTAAAAGCAGTCTCAAAGGCCTTACCGGAGCTTGATGGAAAGCTAACTGGAAATGCTATTAGAGTTCCAACACCAAATGTAAGTTTGGCCGTTATGTCACTTACAGTTGAAAAGAATAATCTAAATAAAAATGATGTTAATGAATTTCTTAGAAAGACAGCCTTCAACTCTAAATATAGAGAAATAGTTGGTTTTGTTAACTCAACTGAAATAGTTTCTTCAGATTTTTACTCAAGTCCATTTGCTTCAGTAATTGATTCACAAGCAACTATAGTTTCCGATAATAAGATTACCTTATATTGTTGGTATGACAATGAGTATGGTTATTCAGTTCAAGTTGTTAATTTAGTTAAAAATATTGCCGGCATAAATCTCATTAGATTGCCTGTGAAAGTTTGATATTAGTAGTATAAGTAGGCTTTAAATACTATAATTCAAACGTCTTTTAAGATAGGAAGTTAAAAGTTGTATAACTTAAAAAAAGGCTTAAATATTCCCATTTCAGGAACACCTGAAGGTAACGTCTCCGACTCAACAAAAATATCACATGTAGGTATTCTTGGTCCGGATTATGTTGGAATGAAACCAACAATGATGGTTGAAATAGGTGATGAGGTACAAATTGGTTCAGCATTATTTGAAGATAAAAAGAACCCTGGTGTCTATTTTACTTCTCCAGCAGGGGGATTAATAAAATCAATTAATAGGGGTGAAAAAAGACGTTTCATCAGTATTGAAATTGAGGTTGGTGATCAAGAGAATCAAGTCGAGATTTTAAATGATAACAATGAAACTCTTGTTAACAACCTATCAAAATTTGGAATTATCAATTGTTTTAGAACAAGACCATTTAACAAAACACCAAAACCAAATAATATTCCTGAAGATATATTTGTAAATATATGTGATACAAATCCCTTATCCGTTGATCCATACACATATCTTCAATATGAAATAGATTTATTCAATAAATCTTTAATTAAAATGAAGGAAGTTTTTAATTGTAATATTCATGTTTGCTATCAAAATAATGATTTTAAAGATTTCATAGATGATATAAATTACTATAAATTTAATGGTCCTCATCCTGCTGGACTCACAGGTACGCATATACATTTTATAAAACCTGTAGATATTAACTCAAAGTGTTGGCACACAGATGGTCAGGGTGTTCTATCATTTGGTGACTTTGCTCTAAATAATAAAATACGAACCTCTAAATATGTATCTATTGGGGGTCCCTCAATTCTTGAACCAAAAATTGTAAAAGCTAGAATTGGATCTGATTGCAGAGAACTTGTAGCAGGAAATCTAAGGGATAATTCTCGATTAATATCTGGATCTGTTCTAAATGGATATGAAATTAATGACTCAATATCATTCTTAGGATTTTATCATAATCAAATTTCAGCAATATCAGATGAAGTACCTGATACTTTCCTTAACTGGCTAATGCCAGGATCGAAACTTCATTCTAAACTTGGCGCTTTCATATCAAACTGGGTAAAGCCAAATGAATTTGAATTTAATACCGCTCTTAATGGAAGTAACAGAGGGATAGTTCCTGTAGCTGCATATGAAGAGGTTATGCCACTAAATATAATGTCACTTCAGCTATTAAAATCTATAGTCGTAAAAGATATAGAAAATGCAATAAAACTTGGTGTTTTGGAGTTGGCTCCTGAAGATTTATCCCTATGTAGTTATGTATGTCCTGGTAAATATGACTACTGCTCAATTTTGGATGAAAACTTAGAATTAATTTATAAAGAATTACAATGAAATTTCTTAGAAATCTTTTTGATGATGCAAAACCTTCTTTCTCAAAAGGTGGTGCGGCTGAAAAATATTTTCCAATTTATGATATTTTCGAAAACCTTTTCTTTCTCTCTAGAAATAGAACTAAAAATCCAATCCATGTAAGAGATGCTCTAGATATTCAAAGGATGATGGTTATAGTATGGTTAGCAACATTTCCAGCTATGTTTTTTGGAATGTATAACATCGGAAATCAATCCCTTGAATACTTAGCTCTTATAGATACTCCTAATACGGGTGATTGGCACCATTATCTTGTTAATATTTTTGGTTATGAGCCAAATAGTTTCATTAATAAAATATGGTTTGGTGCTGTCTACTTTATTCCTATTTATGCAACTACATTTTTAGTTGGAATATCATGGGAAATCTTATTTGCTATTATTAGAAAACATGAAATCAATGAAGGTTTTTTTGTATCTTCAGTTTTATTTGCTCTTAGTTGTCCTCCAGATCTTCCTCTATGGCAGGCAGCATTAGGAATAACATTTGGAATTGTTATTGGTAAAGAAATTTTCGGTGGTACTGGTAAAAACTTCCTTAATCCAGCATTAACTGGAAGAGCTTTTCTTTATTTCGCATACCCATCTGATATTTCAGGAGATAAAGTTTGGATCTCTGGCTTAGGAGATCAAATGATTATTCCTCAAGGTTATTCTGGTGCTACTCCTCTTGGTGTTGCTGCTGAAAATGGTGTACCTGGGCTTACAGATAAATTTAGCTGGTTTGATGCTTTTGTTGGAAATATACCAGGTTCAGTAGGAGAGACTTCTATTATTGCAATTTCAATAGCTGCAGTAATCCTTTTAATGACTAGAATTGCTTCTTATCGAATCATGCTTGGAACTCTTTTGGGAATGTTTGTTACAAGCTCACTTTTCAATATTATTGGTTCTGATACTAACCCAATGTTTAATGTTCCATTTTATTGGCATCTTGTTATAGGTAGCTTTGCATTTGGTTTAGTTTTTATGGCTACTGAGCCAGTTTCAGGTTCTGGAACCAATAAAGGTAGATGGATATATGGAATAGTTATAGGAGTTACAGTTGTGCTTATACGTGTAGTTAATCCAGCATTTCCTGAAGGAATGATGCTTGCTATACTTTTTGCTAATCTATTAGCACCTGTTATAGATCATTTAGTTGTAAACAATAATATTAAAAAGAAACTTAAATATAGAGAAGCAATATGAATGAGACAATTATGAAGACTTTAGGTGTTACTCTTGCAGTATGCTTGTTATGCTCACTTTTTGTTTCTTTTACAGCTGTATCTCTTAGAGATCAACAAAATACAAATAAGCTCAATGATAAAAGAATTAAGATACTGGAAGCTGCCAATATTTATGATCAATCTATACCAGTCGAAGATCAATTTAAGAATCTTGAAGTTCGTTTTTTAGATTTTGATACAGGTAAAACATATAAAGACTATAAAGGTTTTGATATTGATAAATATGACCAACTTCAATCACTGAGATTCTCAGATCAATCAAAACCAGTTCCTGCTGATAAAGACATTGCAATTATTAAAAATAGAGAAAATATTGGGAAAATCTATTTTTCAACTAAAGACAACGAAATAGATAAATTAATTCTACCAATAAGAGGTTATGGGCTATGGGGAACTCTTTATGGCTATATCGCAATTGAAAATGATTTTAATACTGTTGTCGGTATTGAATTTTATGAACATAAGGAAACACCCGGTCTAGGTGGAGAGGTTGATAATCCAAATTGGAAAGATATTTGGGTAGGCAAAGAGATCTATCAATCAGGAGATGTAAAACTCCAAGTAATTAAAGGTGCTGTTGATCAAAATATGAATGATGCTATATATATGGTCGATGGTCTTTCTGGAGCAACTCTCACAAGTAGAGGTGTTTCCAACATGATTGAATACTGGTTTAGTGATTCAGGATATTTAAAACTTTTGGAAAACTTTGATTATGAGTCTTAAGCAATATAAAGAAGTACTTCTTAATCCCCTAATCAAGGAGAATCCAATTACCCTTCAGATTTTAGGAATTTGCTCAGCATTAGCTGTAACAAGCAATTTAAATGTTACCTTGATAATGTGTATTGCTCTAACATCCGTTGTGTCACTGTCAAACCTATTTATTTCAATCATTAGAAACTATATCCCATCATCTGTTCGTATTATTGTTCAAATGACTATTATTGCCACATTGGTTATTTTGGTTGATGAGCTTCTCAAGGCTTATGATTATGAAACAAGTAAAAAACTGTCAGTGTTTGTTGGTCTAATAATCACAAATTGTATCGTAATGGGAAGAGCTGAGGCTTTTGCAATGAAAGAAAAACCTTTCGTAAGCTTCCTTGATGGCCTTGGAAATGGTATTGGATATAGTTTAATACTAATTGGCGTTGCCTTTATTCGTGAGCTTTTTGGTGCAGGAACTCTGTTTGGTGTTCCAATTTTTGGTGACTGGTACCCAACCAATAATCTTCTTCTCCTACCACCAAGCTCATTTATTATCATTGGTTTATTTATATGGTTAATCAGAGGTTATAACAATGATCAGATCGAGGAAGACGACTTTGATTTATCCAAACATTCAGTTTCACCAAATTTAAATAAAAGAGAATTAAATGTTTGAACATTATCTTAATATTTTCATCAATACAGTCTTTATTGAGAATATAGCTTTATCATTGTTTTTAGGGATGTGCACCTTTTTAGCTATATCAAAGAAAATTGATGCAGCATTTGGTCTAGGAATAGCTGTTATAGTTGTGTGTGCTATTACAGTACCTTTAAATAATCTAATTTATAACTATATATTAAGGGAAGGAGCTCTTACTTGGGCTGGCTTACCAAATACTAACTTAGAGTTTGTTGAATTAATTAGTTATATAGGAGTAATAGCTGCAGCAGTTCAAATTTTAGAAATGTTTTTAGATAGATATATACCTGCTTTATATAATGCTCTTGGAGTATTTTTACCTCTAATTACAGTTAATTGTGCAATATTAGGCGCTTCTTTGTTTATGGTAGAAAAGGACTTGATGTTTACTGAAAGCATTGCTTATGGTCTTGGTGCAGGTGTCGGCTGGGCAATGGCTATTGTAATACTTGCAGGAATTAGGGAAAAATTAAAGTACTCTGATATTCCTGAAGGACTTAAAGGTCTTGGTATGACTTTCATAATAGTGGGTTTAATGAGTTTTGGTTTCATGTCTTTTGGCGGAATATCTTTATAGGAGTATTTAAATGGATTTAGTGCTAGGAGTTGTTTCATTTACAGGTATAGTTTTACTTCTTGTGGTTGTAATTCTTCTTGCAAGAAGTCAATTAGTTGCTTCAGGAAATGTCTTAATTACAATTAATGGTGATGAAGAAAATAAACTTGAAGTACAAACAGGGTCAAAACTACTTCAGACATTAGCAGATAACAAAATTTTTCTTTCTTCTGCTTGTGGAGGCGGTGGAACATGCAGTCAATGTAAATGTCAGATTCTTGAGGGAGGTGGTTCAATACTTCCTACCGAAGAAAGTCATTTTAACGCTAAAGAAAAAAATGATGGCTGGAGATTGTCATGTCAGGTTGCCGTAAAAAATGATTTAAAAATAACAGTCCCTGATGATGTTTTTGGTGTGAAGGAGTGGGAATGTGAGGTAGTCTCTAATGATAATGTCGCAACTTTTATTAAGGAGCTAATTTTAAAATTACCGGAAGGTGAGAATGTTGACTTCAGAGCTGGTGGATACGTTCAACTTGAAGCACCTGAATATAAAATAGATTATAAGGATTTTGATATTGATAATGAATATCATGAAGATTGGGATAGATTTAAAATTTGGGACAATAAAGCTGTTAATAATGAGCCAATTATAAGAGCATACTCAATGGCAAATTATCCTGAAGAGAAGGGAGTACTTAAATTTAATATAAGAATAGCATCACCGCCTCCTGGAAGCGATTTTCCTCCAGGTTTAATGTCGTCCTGGGTTTTTAACTTGAAAGCTGGGGATAAGGTAAAAGTATTTGGTCCATTTGGTGAATTTTTTGCGAAAGAAACTCCAAATGAAATGGTTTTTGTTGGGGGTGGCGCAGGTATGGCTCCAATGAGAGCACATATATTTGATCAACTTCTTCGTATCAATACTAATAGAAAGATAACATTTTGGTATGGAGCAAGAAGTTTAAAGGAAATGTTCTATGTTGATGAGTTTGATAAATTAGATAATGATAATGAAAATTTTTCATGGCATGTTGCTCTTTCAGATCCAATACCTGAAGATAACTGGAATGGAGATACCGGATTCATTCATCAGGTTTTATTTGATAATTATTTAAAGAATCATCCAGCTCCTGAAGATTGTGAATATTATTTATGTGGGCCGCCAATGATGAATAAGGCTGTCATAGATATGCTTTTAGATCTTGGTGTTGAAAAAGAAAATATTGCTCTGGATGATTTTGGCGGTTAGTTATCATTACAAGATCAAATATTTCTAAGTTTATAGCTCTTGTTGTTGGCTTAATATGCATCTATTTTGCCTATGATTACAATCAAAAGAATAATTATTCTTACCAAGGAAAAATCTATGGAACTTATTGGAAAATATCTTCTAGGGAATTTATTAATCAACAATATATTGATGAAATTGAGAATATTCTAAGTGAAATTGATTTAATTGCATCAAATTACAAACAAAATTCTGAAGTTAATAAGTTAAATTTTTATGACACCAATGAAGAGTTTTTTTTATCAAATGATTTATATGAGATTTTTAAGATAGCTTTTGATGTATCTGATAAAACAGATGGAATATATGATATAACAGTCGGCTCTGTTGTTAATAATCTTGGTTTTGGACCTGATTTGTTTCTAGAAAATCAATATACTTTTGAATCATATGAAGAGAAGTTTTCATTTGATGAAAATAAAAAAACTATTACAAAGTTTAAAGATATAGTTTTTGATTTGTCTTCTGTGGCTAAAGGTTATGCTGTTGATTCAATTTCTGATTATCTATTAGCAAATAACTTTAATAACTATCTAATTGATATCGGTGGTGAAATTGCAGCTAATGGTTTTTCAAAAAGTGGTTTTTGGACTATTGGTATACAGGATCCACAATCTCTTCAACAAAATGTATCTTTTACTGTCCCTAACTCAAAAAAATTCATTGGTGTAGCAACATCTGGAGATTATTTAAATTTCAAATATGTTGATGGTGAGATTATTTCACATTCTATAGATCCCCGAATTATTAAATCTAAGGATAACAACGTTCTGTCTGTAACAGTATTAGATGATTCGTCAGTTGGTCGCGCTGATGCATTTGCTACTGCTTTTAATGTTATGTCTCTTGATGAATCTATTAAGTTATCAGAATCACTTGATTTAAAAATTAAAATAATTTATCTAAGAGATGGTTCTATTAAGTTTTTTGAATCAAAATCATGGCAAAATATAAACTATGAGTGAAATATTAATTGGAACTCTTGTTTTTGCACTTGCAATTTGTGGTCTTGCAATTGGTTTTATACTAAATAATAAGCCTTTGGAAGGATCTTGTGGTGGTCTCTCATCATTTGAGGAAGGTGCACCATGCGAGTTTTGTGGTAAAGAGCAGGGTGATTGTCTTAAAACTGATTCATAGTATTGTCTTTACCAGCTGCTTTTAGAGCAGCTTCTCCAGCAAAGTATTCCTTATGATCATCACCCATATCAGATCCTGCCATATTTTGGTGCTTAACACATGCTATCCCTTGTCTAATTTCTTGCCTTTGAACATTTTTGACATAGCCTAACATTCCATCATCTCCAAAATATGCTTTAGCTAAGTTATCTGTTGATAGAGCAGCAGTATGATAGGTAGGAAGTGTTATTAAGTGATGGAATATACCTGCTTCTTTTGCTGCATCGGCCTGGAATGTTCTTATTTTTTCATCAGCTTCTTTAGCTAGTTCTGTTGAATCATATTTTTCATCCATTAATTCATTTCTTTTATATTGAGTCAAATCTTTACCCTTAGATTCCCAAGTATCAAATACCTGTTGCCTAAAATTAAGTGTCCAATTAAATGATGGGCTATTGTTGTAAACAAGTTTAGCGTTTGGGACAACTTTTTTGATTTCATTCATCATTTCAGCAATTTGACCAATATGTGGTTTTTCTGTCTCAATCCAAATTAAATCAGCTCCACTTTGAAGACTTGTAATGGAGTCTAAGATACATCTTGCTTCACCTGTACCTTCCTTAAATTTATAAAGATTTGATGGTAGCCTTTTTGGTCTAACAATTTTTCCATGATGATTAATCATTACATCTCCATGTTTTATATCTGTTTCATTAACTTCTTCTGTATCTAAGAAAGAGTTATATTGATCACCTAAGTCTCCAACTTCTTTTGTTATAGCTATTCTTGCAGTTAAACCTGCTCCGAGAGAATCGGTTCTGGCTACAATAACACCATCCTCAACACCTAGTTCAAGGAAGGCATATCTAACAGCATTAATTTTTGCTAAAAATTCAGCATGAGGGACAGTAACCTTACCATCTTGATGGCCGCACTGTTTTTCATCAGATACTTGGTTTTCAATTTGAATTGCACATGCGCCTGCCTCTATCATTTGCTTAGCCATTAGGTAAGTTGCTTCCTCATTACCAAATCCTGCATCTATATCGGCTATTATTGGAACTACATGGGTTTGGTAATTATCAATTTGATTTATAATTTCATTTCTCTGCTTTTCATCACTTGTTTTATCTAATTCTCTAAACAGTCCAGCAAGTTCTCTAGCGTCAGCTTGTCTTAGGAATGTATAAAGTTCGTTTATTAGACTTGCAACAGAGGTTTTCTCATGCATTGATTGATCAGGTAATGGTCCAAACTGTGATCTAAGAGCTGCTATCATCCAACCAGAGAGATAAAGGTATTTTTTATCATTAGTATCAAAATGTTTTTTTATAGAAATGAGTTTCTGTTGCCCTATAAAACCATGCCAACATCCTAGAGATTGTGTATATTTTGATGAATCATTATCATAATCATCCATATCTTTTCTCATAATTGAAGCATTATATTTAGCTATCTCAATTCCAGATTTAAATCTATTTTGAAGCTGCATTCTTGCAACATATTCAGGATTTATTGATCCCCATGTAGAGTTCTTAAACTTATTAGAATTTTTAATTTCGTTTACAAGATCGCTATATTTTTTCATATTGATACCTCAAAAGGTTTTCCATAATAATATTTTATATTTAAAATTTAAACACTTATTTAAGTTTTGCTGCAATGCCTATGTAATTTCTAGGAGTTAGTTTTATTAAGTATTGTTTGTTCTTAGGTGAAACATCAAGGCCATCTATAAATTCTAAATATTTTTCCTGGTTAAGATTTTTACCCCTTGTTAAGTTTTTAAGTTGCTCATAAGCATTTTCTATATTTTCTAAGCGCATTATTGTTTGAACAGCTTCACTTAAAACAGCCCAGTTATTATCAAGCTCTTCATTTATTTTATTATTGTTCGGAGTTATTTTATTCAATCCTTTTAAAGTTGATTTATAAGATATTACAGAATATCCAAACGCAGCTCCTATATTTCTTAGTGTGGTTGAATCACTTAAATCTCTTTGCATTCTTGATATTGGAAGTTTCTCAGCAAAAAAATTAAGCATTGAGTTAGCTAATCCAATGTTCCCCTCTGAATTTTCAAAATCTATTGGATTAACTTTATGAGGCATTGTTGATGATCCAACCTCATTCTTTATTGGTTTTAGAATAAAAATATCATTAGCAATATACATCCACATATCATTATTTAGGTCATTTACAATATTGTTAACTCGTATAAGAGCATGACATGTTTCAGCAATCCAATCATGGGGTTCAATTTGTGTAGTGACTACATTGTGCTTAACTTTAAACTTCTTAATAAATTTTGTTGCTATGTTAACAGGATCCCTTTTTTGGTTAGCTAAAAGAATTGTGTGATAGTTTCCAGTAGCTCCACCCCATTTGGCCATTGGATTTATACTTTTTAGCTGATCTATCTGTCTTTGTAGTCTCTTATTAAATACAAGTATTTCTTTGCCCAGAGTAGAGGGTGACGCAGGCTGCCCATGAGTTCTTGCTAAAAATGGTATTTTCTTATATTTAGATGCTAACGATTTTATTTGTTTGTTTAACGCATTTATTGAAATAATTGTTTCATCTTTAATTTCTCTGATCATTAGTGCATAAGAAAGAGAATTAACATCCTCTGAGGTTAAACCCAAATGAACATAAGGAATAAATTTTTCGAGTTTATTTTTCTTTAAATGATCATTTATAAAATATTCAACAGCTTTAACATCATGATTTGTTTTATTTTCAATAGATTTTATTTTTCTTGCATATGATTGATCAAAATCATTTTTAAATTTATTAATCTTTTTAACATCAGTCTTTGATATTTTTATAGTTTTATAAAAACTTTCATTTAGAACAAATAAAAGCCATTCGATTTCAACAATAAATCTTTTTTGAATGAGAGCTTTTTCGTTAAAAAGTTGAGTAATCTCAGAAATTTTATTTGAATATCTACCATCTAATGGAGATAAATTATTTATAGAGTTTTTCACGTTTGTAATTATAAATCATTATTTCTAGCTTCTATAACACCACCACCTAAACATAAGTTATCTTTATAAAAGACAGCTGATTGGCCAGGCGCTACACCCCGTATTTCTTTTTCAAATTTAACATTTATTCTTTCATTAAATTCAACTTTGCATTTAACTGGTTTATGTCGATGTCTAATTTGAACTAAGCACTCTAAATCTTTGCAGGTTTTGAACTCATTTATCCAATGTATCCTATCAAGTAAAATACTTTCTGTATAAAGAAGCTGATTGTCTACACCCTGACAAACATATATCTCATTTTTAGCTATATTTTTTCCATAAACATACCAAGGTAGCTCATCTGTATCTTTTATACCGCCAATACCAAGCCCTTGTCTTTGTCCAATCGTGTATAGAACAGATCCATTATGTTCTCCGATTACATCATTATCAGTATTTAAAATATTACCTTTTTTGAATTTAATAAATCTATTTAAAAAGTCTCTTAAATTCTTCTCACCCACAAAACATATCCCAACTGAATCTTTTTTAGAATGTATATTTAAGTTTAGTTCTTTTGCTATATCTCTAACCTCAGTTTTATAGAGGCCAGAAAGAGGAAAAATGGTTTTACTAAATTCTTTAGAACTAACCTCATGAAGGAAATAAGTTTGGTCTTTATTTATATCTTTAGATCTGTATAGTTTTGCCTCTCCATTATTGTTTTCAACTTTTGCATAATGTCCTGTAGCTATAAAGTCAGCTCCTATCTTTAAAGCATAGTCATAAAAAGATTTAAACTTTATTTCTCTATTACATAAGATATCTGGATTAGGAGTGCGTCCTTTTTTATGTTCTGATAGAAATTGCTTAAAAACTCTATCCCAATAATCGTCAGAAAAGTTTGCTTTATGAAGAGGGATATCAAGTATATCGCAAACTTCAGAGGCATCTTGAAAATCAATTTCTGATGAACATACTTCACCTGGTTCAGATTGCCAATTTTTCATAAATAATCCAATTACGTTAAATCCCTGTTTTTTTAATAGATATGCAGAGACAGATGAATCTACTCCACCAGACATACCTACAACTACTGTTTTATTGGACATATTTATTTAATATTATCTCTTAAAATAATTTTAATAAGGAGTATAATTTGCAACACAAAATTTGTTAAATATTAAAGGATATAAATTGAGTTATAAAAATATAAAAATTCCTGAATCAGGTGAAAAAATAACATTAAATAATGGAATCTTAACGGTTCCTAATAATCCTATAATTCCATTTATAGAAGGCGATGGTATTGGTTCGGATATAACACCGGCAATGATAGATGTTGTAAATGCATCTGTTGAGAAAGCTTATGGTGAAGAAAAATCAATATCTTGGATGGAAATATATTGTGGTGAAAAATCTACTAAGGTCTATGGTAAAGATGAATGGTTGCCTGAAGAAACGCTAGATGCACTTCGCGAATATGTGGTCAGCATTAAAGGACCCTTAACTACACCAGTCGGGGGTGGAATAAGATCATTAAATGTTTCATTAAGGCAGATACTTGATTTGTATGTATGCTTAAGACCAGTTAGATGGTTTACTGGAGTTCCTAGTCCAGTAAAAAGTCCTGGTGATGTTGACATGGTTATTTTTAGAGAAAACTCAGAAGATATATATGCAGGAGTTGAGTTTGCTTCTGATTCAAAAGAATCAGCTGAATTAGTAAAAATACTTCAAGACCAATTCAATGTTGACCAAATAAGATTCCCACAAAATGTTGGACTGGGTGTAAAACCAATTTCAGAAGAGGGCACAAAAAGATTGGTAAAGAGAGCTTTTGAATATGCTATTGAGCATGATAGATCTTCAGTTACTTTAGTTCATAAAGGAAATATTATGAAATTTACTGAAGGCGCTTTTAGAGATTGGGGATATGAACTATGCAGAGAAGGATTTGAAGGTGATGATCTTGATGGCGGTCCATGGCATTATTTCATTAATCCTAATAATGGAAGAAAAATAATAGTAAAAGACGTTATCTGTGATGCTTTTTTACAACAAATACTTTTAAGACCAAGAGAATATGATGTTATTGCTACTATGAATCTAAATGGTGATTATCTTTCAGATGCATTAGCTGCAATGGTTGGAGGTATAGGCATTGCTCCTGGTGCAAATATTGGTGATGAAGCTGCGATGTTTGAAGCTACTCATGGAACTGCACCGAAATATGCTGGATTAGATAAAGTTAATCCATTATCTCTAATTCTGTCTGCTGAAATGATGCTTAGACATATAAATTGGAATGAAGCAGCAGATCTATTAATTAACTCAATTGAGAAAACTATTCAAGACAGATATGTTACGTATGATTTTGAGAGATTAATGGATGATGCATCACTTGTTTCTTGCTCAGGCTTTGCAAAAGAGATGATCAAAAGAATGTAAAGAATTAAATGTCTGATATTGCATCATTTGAAAATAAACCCCAAGAGCTTAAACCAAAAACAAAAAAACCTCCCATGTTTGATGTCATTTTATTAAATGATGATTTTACACCTATGGATTTTGTTGTTTATGTTTTAAAAGAAATTTTTAATCATACAGATCAAGCGGCTAACGAAATTATGCTAAAAGTCCATAATGAAGGCCAAGCATCATGTGGAATATTTTCAAAAGATTTAGCAGAAACAAAATCTTATGAAGTTAATAACCTTGCTAAAATTAATGATCATCCATTGATTAGTATAGTAAAACCAATTTATGATTAGGTATGTTTAGTAAAGAATTAGAAAATTCAATATCCTCACTATTTGACCAAGCTACAAAAACAGGTCTCCAATACATTACAGTAGAACATCTGCTTTTAATGATTATGGAAGACTTTGAAGTTAGAGATGCTTTAAAAGACACTAATTGCAACATTTCAGCGTTAAATAACGATATTAAAGAGTTTCTTCAAGATACTGCTATTACAAAAGGTGAAAATGCTAAGTCATCACAACCAACCTTAGGATTTCAAAGAGTCCTACAAAGATCTGTTTTCCATGTTCAATCATCTGGAAAAGGGCTTGTTAAACATATTAATATTCTTGTAGCTATATTTTCTGAAAAAGAATCGCATGCTGTTTACCTGCTAACTAAGCATGGGGTTACTAGACTGGACGTTGTAACTTTTATATCTCATGGAAAGAAGTCTAAGAAAGATGATGTAGGCATAATAAGTGATACAGAATCAACAGACAACAAGTCAGACGAAACTTCAAATCATCTTATTGATTTAAAAAAACTTGCTGAAAACAATAAATTAGATACTTTAATAGGTAGGGAAGAAGAGCTTAATAGACTGGTACAAATCCTTTCCAGAAAAAATAAAAACAATCCTATACTTGTCGGAGAATCAGGCGTAGGTAAGACAGCTCTTGTTGAAGGACTTGCTCAGAAAATCTTCGATGGTTCAATTCCTAAATCTGTCCAGAGTTTTTCTATATATTCACTTGATATCGCTTCATTAATAGCAGGAACTAAATACAGAGGTGATTTTGAGAAGAGAATAAAGGAAGTTATCAATTTCTTAAAGTCTCAAAAAAATCCAATCTTATTTATTGATGAGATTCACACAATCATTGGAGCTGGATCAGCTGGAGGAGGTTCTCTTGATGTATCGAATCTTCTTAAGCCTGAATTAGCTAAAGGTAATATTAGGTGTATAGGATCAACAACCTTTCAGGAATATCGTAATGTATTCTCTAAAAACCAAGCTTTAGCTAGAAGATTTCAAAAAATAGATGTAAACGAGCCATCAGTAGATGAATGCATAACTATTATTAATGGTGTAATAAATGAGTTTGAAAAATATCATAATGTAAAATTCACAAATGATTCAATCATAGCCGCTGTAAAACTCTCAGATAAGTTTATTAATGATAAATATTTACCTGATAAGGCGTTTGACGTTATTGATGAAACAGGGGCATCAAAAAATCTTTATAGAGATAACGATGATCCAATTAAAATAAGCACACATGATATAGAAAATACAATTTCATTTATTACTCAAATTCCAAAAAAGAATCTCAGCTCTTCAGATGTTGAAAATCTAAAAGATATAGAAACTAAATTAAAAACAGTAATCTTTGGTCAAGATGAAGCCATAAAAGTATTATCAAATGCTATAAAGCTATCAAGAGTTGGCCTAAGAGATGAAAATAAAACTATTGGCTCTTTTCTTTTTACTGGTCCAACTGGTGTTGGTAAGACAGAAATTTCAAAGCAGTTATCAACAATACTAGGTGTTCCTTTGTTGAGATTTGATATGTCTGAATATATGGAAAGACATGCCGTATCAAGATTGATAGGAGCTCCTCCTGGATATGTGGGTTCAGATCAAGGTGGTTTACTTACAGACTCTGTAACAAAGAGTCCTAACAGCGTAATACTCTTAGATGAAATCGAAAAGGCACATCCAGACATATTTAACATACTGCTTCAAGTAATGGATGCTGGAATTCTTACCGATAACAATGGAAGAAAAGCCGATTTCAGAAATTGTGTTCTTATTATGACTACAAATGTAGGAGCTCAATTGTTATCAAAAAGAAATATTGGTTTTAATGAACAATCTAATCAATCTGATGCTATGGAATCATTAAAAAGATTATTCTCACCTGAGTTTAGAAATCGTCTAGATGAAATAATTGAATTTAATTCTTTAGACATAGAAGTTATCTTATCAGTAGCTGATAAATTTATGACAAAACTACAAGCCCAACTCGATGAAAGAAATATAGAGATAGTTTATAAAAAAGATCTGCTAAAGTGGATTTCAGAAAAAAGTTTTAATAAAGAGATGGGCGCAAGACCCATGGAAAGATTTATTACTGACAATATTAAAAAACCACTTGTCGATAAAATTTTAGATAAGAATCTAAAAGAGGGCGGAGTTATAAATATTTCTATTAAGAGTGGAAAGATAAGTTTTATTAAAAAGAAAATTACTGCAAAAGTTAAAAAATAATTATCTTCCTCTAAACGTAATCCTGCCTTTTGTAAGATCATATGGCGACATTTCTACTTTCACTTTGTCACCAGTAAGGATTCTAATATAATTTTTTCTCATCTTCCCAGAGATGTGAGCAGTAATTATATGATCATTTTCTAGCTTAACCTTGAAAGTGGTATTAGGAAGGGTTTCTACAACTAAACCTTCTAATTCAATATTATCTTCTTTTGCCATCTGGGCTATAATACATTAAGAGGTTAGATATGAAAAATAATTCACTACAATTTTTGCTTCTATCAATATTCTTAGCGTCATGCGGTGGCGGTGGTGGCTCGAGTCTTGTACTAACTGTTCAACAATTTAGCTCTTTTTCGGTAAACGAAGATGATACTTTTCAGACCGTCATTTCATCCTCTACAAATAAGCCAGCTAATATTACGTATACCATTTCAAAACCTTCAGCTAATGCTAATGTAACAATATCTAATTCAGGTGCTTTATTTTATTCACCTCAACCCAATTATTATGGTGCTGACACTTTTTCAATTACCGTAATAGCAACTCCTGAAGGACAAACTGGTTCATATGAAAGCCAAACATTAAATGTTAATGCTAATGTAATTTCAGTTAATGACCCTCCAACAATCACAATAAATGATGATTTATCTACTTATAATGAAAGCACATTAGTTTTTGATGATAGTTTATCCATTAACGTGACTATTAACGATATTGATAATATTGTTTCTGAACTTTCAGTTTTTGGTCAAATTGATGGTCAGAATATTTCAGGAACATTTACAGAGGACTTATCTATTCCCGGATCTGGAACTGCAGATATCAATATAGCTTCTAATCAAAATGCTGGCTTACATTTAATGGACATATGTGTATCTGATGGAATAGATTCAACTTGTGGTGGCCAAATGGAAGCTTATTTTCCTGGCAATAAAGAAATAAAATCTGTTGATTATTGTGATAGTACCGGTAATAACTGCTCTACCAGTGATCAGTACCTATATTATCTAGTTGGTGGTCCAAATACAGATGCAAGAACCAATTACCTATTTGTTGGTGATCAGTTAAATGGTGAGTCTAGCAGAGACTCATTCCATGAAGCTTTATTGTCTTCTGTAAATCTACTTATGAATTCAGATGCATCAGATTTAGTTGACGGATATTTTAATATCATTGTTCTCGAGGAAGTTGCTTTAACTGGTGTTTCAATATTTGATATAAGAACTGGTTGTTATGCTGATTGGGATGCGTCTATTTACTGTATTGGTGAAGTTGACAGAAATTTCATGACGGATGTAGTGCCAAACTGGACTGTTACATCCTTCTTAACAACTATAAGCGGAAGAGGTGTAGCTCAAGGCTCTGTTAATATTCAACCAATATCTGACAGATCAAGAAACGTAGTTATGCACGAATTAGGTCATTCTCATGGATATATGGGAGATGAATATGATGCTGGAGGCGAAAGAACATTTGCTGAGTGGTATGGTGACTGGAGTGTAAATACAACAACTGTTTTTGATCCTAATACAGTTAAATGGAGACATCATATTGATTTCTCTGAAGAAATTCCCGGTGTTGATTATGATATTTGTTACAACTATTCAGATGGAACTATCTATTATAGAGATGAGTTATCTTATGAAGAATGTGAATGTTTCATGAATGAGTATCCTGATAGTGATTATCCTGGTGTTGATTTTGAACCTGGCTGTGAAGACAGGATAGGACTGCTCGAAGGAACTTATTATGGCGAGGAGGGTGATTATAGATCTCAATGGATAAACATTATGTGGTGTTGCTTCCTTTATTATGGTCCTGTCAACATTGATGGTTTTGCTATTGGTTCAATTATGAATCAAGGTTTTAGAAACTATTCTGTCAATGGTGAATCTGGTTATGGAGACCTAACGAATTCTTCCGGCTTAACAAATGCTGTAACACTTTCGGTTGATGCTGTTTATGATCAAACAAAATTAAAATTAAAATGGTTTATTGACGGTGTAGAAAAACCTGAACATGAAAATATGCTTTCAGTAACTTTTGAAAGACCTGCAGATAATGATTGGGTTTCATATTCATATCAAGTTGAAGATTTATCTGGCAATCTTTTTGCTCCTAATGATCCGTTAAGTCCAACAGATTTCTATGAAGGTAATTTTGAAAGAAGCTACTATTATCAACCCGATCCTGAATTAACTCCTCTTGCATCTCTAATGCCATACATTGGCTCCTTTGAATGGTATGATCCCAATAATGGTTGGTTTACAGATGAATCTGTTGACTCATCAAACATGGATAACTTCTTATTTGCTGCATCCTGTTGCTCTATGGGTTCGACCTTTAAAATTAATTGGGCTAATTACCAACAAACATCTTCTCAAATGTCATCATCAAATAAGGTTAAAAAATTCTATTTTGATAGGCCTGATACAAATACAAATCAGAAAATATTTAATTTAAGTCTTTCAAAAGATACTATCAAAGTAAACTCAACTAGTATTGAGAAACCAAATCCAAAGCTCATTAAGGATCCCATATTTAGAAAAAATGATATTTATGGATTAGAGTTTTATGACAAAGACAATGAACTTATATACAAGCTTGGAATAGGGGATCCATTTATGGTCAGATTGCAACATATCGATATGGAAGATAAAGACCACTACGCATTTGAGGCACCTATATCAAACTTTAATATTGTTATCCCTTTAGATATCAATCCAAGTTATATTTCTTTAATTAGACGTAATAATCAAAATATTTATTCAGAAATAAACAGATATATATTAAATTAAGTATATGTATGTTGAATCGAAGGTGGAACTTAACTTACCTAAATCTCTAATATTAAATTTAATAAGGGAGCCAGGAAGTTTAAATAAATATCATCCATTTTGTAAAAAAAATGAAGTCATCAAATGGCCTGATAATGGATCAATAGATCATCTTGAATATCATAATGGTATGAAATTTAATAGAGAATTCTATAATTGGACCGATAATGGTTATGACCTAAGGATTGGTGGTAAACGAAATATGGCTGTCGTTAATTGGGTTGTAGAGGGTGATGAAAGCAAATCATCTTTAAGGGTTAGAATTAATCCAAATATTGAAAACTATATTCCAATTAAAAACATACTTATACAAAAACTGTTTTGGTTTATATATATAAAACCAATGCTTCAATCTTATATTAATCATGTAATAAGTGGCTTTAATCATCATATGAAAACAAAAACTAATGTTTTACCAAATCAGTTTGGCACTCATAGATGGTTTTCTTAAAAGATTAAAATGAATAGAAGATCTTTTTTAAAAGGATTGTTATTTGTTTCGTCTATCTTTACCTTTAAACTTAAAGCTTCTAAAAAAAATAATATTTCTTTTGATTTCGGCGTAGCTAGCGGTGATCCAACAAATACTAATATAATCTTATGGACAAAAGTTACACCATCACTTAAAAAAGATATCCATATTAATTGGCAATTATCAGCAGATAAAAATTTTAAGAATATATTAAATTCAGGACTTGTTTTAGCTAAATATTCAAATGATTTTACTGTTAAAGTAGATGCTAATGTTCCAAATGCATTTAGAGCAAATAAAGTATTTTATAGATTCTTTTTAAATGATATTTTTTCAGATGTAGGAATTACCAAGACACTTCCTCAGAATAATCCTGATCAATACAATATAGCTTTTTGCAGTTGCTCAAATCATCCAGCAGGGTACTTTAATGCATACAGAGATATGGCTAAAAATGAAGATATAGACTTAGTTTTGCACCTTGGTGATTATATATATGAATATGACAAGGATGGGTATGCAACAGAAGATTCTGAGCGTTTTAATAGGGTGGTTGATCCAAAACATGAAATAGTAAACCTAAACGATTACAGAAGACGTCATGCTCAATATAAAAGTGATTTAGACTTACAGGAGCTACATAAATCAAAACCAATGATTGCTGTCTGGGATGACCATGAATTCACTAATGATTCATGGAAGTATGGAGCAGAAAATCATCAAAATGATGAGGGTTTTTTTCAATCAAGAAAAGCTAATGCAATTAAAGCATATTTAGAATGGATGCCAATTAGAGAGAATAAATCAAAACTTAAGATATGGAGAAAGTTTGAAGTTGGTAATTTGTTTCAATTATTGATGCTTGATACAAGATCTATTTATAGAGATAAGCAGCTCAATATAGAGGATTATTTTGATGGCAATACAATAAATAAATCTAAATATAAAAGAGATTTATCAATAGACAGAAAATTAATTGGCCTTGAGCAGATGTTATGGATAAAAAATAATTTAAATAAAAAGTTTAAATGGTCAATTATTGGTCAACAGGTTTTAATGGCTCAAGTCTATCTACCATCTATATTTGCAAATATGGATAAAAAGGTACTTCCCGATTATTTACACAAGTATTTAAAAATAGGAGGTGTAAAAGTTCCATATAACACCGACGCCTGGGATGGTTATCCAAGAGAACGAGAGAGGCTTTTCAAAGAATTAAAAAAAGCAAACTCGGTAATAGTTTTGACGGGAGATACGCATAATTCATGGCTAAATAATTTATATGATGAAAATAACAACTTTATTGGTGTAGAGATTGGGACACCGGCAATATCTTCACCAAATACAATTGATACATTTGGATCTTTAACAGATGGTATAGAGAAAGGTTTTATAAAAGAAAATAAAAATGTTAAATGGACAGAAGGAAAACATAAGGGTTATACCTTGCTCAAATTAACTAAAGATAAATCTGAGGTTAGTTTTATCTATGTAAATACAGTTAAGTCAAAGGTTTATGAGGTTATAGACTCTAATAAGTTCAGCGTTAAACCTAATACACCTATTATTTAACATAATATATATTATGCGAACTTATATATTATTGTTTTGATTTGAATCTTTATGTTTTAACTCTTCCCTTCTTTCTTAATCTTATTGATATAGGCGTTACTTCTACCAACTCATCATCTTCAATAAATTCAAGTGCTTGTTCTAATGTATGTTCAATGTGAGGTACAAGAATTAAATTTTCATCAGTTCCTGCAGCACGTATGTTTGTTAATTGCTTAGCTTTTGTAGGATTTACAGGTAAATCATTATCTCTTGAATGGAGACCAACAATTTGACCAATATAAACTTCCTCACCATGACCAAGAAAAAGCTTTCCACGATTTTGTAAATTGAATAAAGCATAGGATAAAGTCTTACCCGCAGTCATAGAATATAAAACGCCATTAGTTCTTTTTGCTATATCACCCTTCTTAACTAATCTGTAGCTATCAAATATGCTGGTCATTATTCCAGTTCCACTGGTAATGGTTAGAAACTGAGATCTAAAACCAATAATACCTCTTGATGGTGCTATAAATTCTAATTTTACTCTGCCATTTTTATCTGATTCTATATTCTGTATTTCAGCTTTCCTCGCTCCAAGCTCTTCCATGACAGACCCCTGGTTGCTGTTTTCGACATCAATTACAATATTTTCATAAGGTTCATGAATCTCTCCATCAACTTCTTTCTGAACAACTTGTGGTTTTGAAATAGCTAGTTCAAAACCCTCTCTTCTCATAGTTTCAATTAATACAGATAAATGTAATTCACCTCTTCCAGAAACAATAAATTTGTCTGGACTATCTCCTTGCTCTACTCTTAATGCTACGTTTGATATTAATTCTTTCTTTAATCTTTCATTTATATTTCTAGAAGTAATAAACTTACCTTCTTTTCCAGCAAATGGTGAATCATTGACTTGAAAAGTCATTTTTACAGTTGGTTCATCTACAGATAATGGAGGTAATGCAATTACTGATGATGGATCACATATAGTGTCTGAGATGTTTAAGTTATCAATACCAGTTATGCAAACAATTGATCCTGCTTTTGCATTATTAACTTCAACTCTTTCAAGTCCTTGATATCCCATAACTTGCAAAATCTTACCTTTTTTAATTTCCCCTTCTCTATTAATAATTGATACTTGTTGATTAGGTTTTATTTCACCTTGTTTAATCATACCTATACCAATAACACCAACATAACTGTTACTGTCTAGTGCACTAATCTGGAGTTGCAGAGGCCCTTCAGAATTCACTTTAGGCGGCGAAACCTTATCTAGTATCATATTTAATAATGGATTCATATTTTGTTCCATTTCTTCAATTTCAACACCTGAGAAACCGTTAAGTGCTGATGAGTAAATAATAGGAAAATCTAATTGATCATCTGTGGCACCGAGCCTATCAAATAGATCAAAAACCTGATCCACAACCCAATTAGGTCTAGCATCAGGTCTATCAATTTTATTTATGACAACTATTGGTTTTAAACCTTTTTCAAAAGCCTTTTGAGTTACAAATCTTGTCTGAGGCATTGGTCCATCTACTGCATCTACTAACAATAATACCGAATCAACCATTGATAATGCCCTCTCAACTTCCCCCCCAAAATCAGCATGACCAGGAGTATCGACAATATTTATAAGGTGATCATTCCACTTTATAGATGTGTTTTTAGCAGTTATCGTAATGCCACGCTCTTTTTCTTGATCATTAGAATCCATAATTCTTACTGAATCCATGTTTTTTCTATCAAGGGTTCCAGATTGCTGAAGTAACTTATCAACAAGAGTAGTTTTACCATGGTCTACATGGGCAATAATCGCTATATTTCTGATATTGTTTATCAATTAACTATATATATGTAAAAAAAGTGGATTATAAACTTAAATTAAATAAAAAAACTTTTTAAAAAAAGATATTTAAAAAAAATAAAAAGTTAGATATTTGATATCTTTTTACCACACAATATAACTTTAATACTTGCAGCCCCACCATCAAGTATTGGATCTAAAGCAGTCAATAAGCCTGTCTCAACTCTCCAGTTTAAATATTTAGCTTGATGGTCTAAAGATTCCCAATCTTCAATTAAATGAATAGTATTGGTTGATTCCTCAATATATGTATCAACTGATATACAGCCATCAAATGCTCTTGTTTCTGGAAGAGCATCTTTCATTGCATTTTTTAAGATGTCCAATTTTCCTTCTTTAGCAGGGAATGAAACTATTACTAAATTTTTCATATTAACTCCATAAATTTATAGTTTTATTATATGATTTCCTAAATCTATTTATATCTTTAAGGGAGAATTAAATGCATAGATACATACTATATTTTTTTATTTTAATCATAAATGTTAATGCTAATACATTAATGGAACCAACATCGCTTTCAAGTGATCTTTATAAAGCTACTATTCTTGAAGACAACTATGTGAGTTCAGTAGATCATCCTAATAAATTCTTAGATTTTGATTATGCGACTCGTGTGGCAACGCCGGAACAAATTACTTCTGCTCTTGAAGCATGGAAAAAGCAATCAGATAAATTAAAAATTGTTGAGTACGCAAGAACACATGAAAATAGACCTTTGCATGCAGTATTTATATCTTCCCCTAAAAATCTAAAAAATCTACCTCTAATAAAGGAAAAGATAAACCAACTCTCTGATGCTAGAGTTACAAACGATAGAAAAGCTAAGGCTTTGATTGGTGAGTTACCTGCTATTGCTTGGATGGCTTACTCTATTCATGGAAATGAGACTTCTGGTGCAGATGCTGCTTTAGGAGTTATCTATCACTTAATAGCAAGCAAAGATGACGATATCCTTGAGTTGCTTGATGATATGGTGATTATTGTAGATCCTGTAATGAATCCTGATGGTAGAGCGAGATTTGCTAAGAATCTTGAGCAATTTAGAGGAACTGCTCCTAATTATGACGATCAGTCACTAATTCATACTGGTGACTGGCCTTATGGTAGAACAAATCACTATTATTATGACTTAAATAGAGATTGGGTATATTTAACTCAGCCTGAAACCCAAGGAAGAGTTGCTCTCATTAACGAATGGAAACCTCAAATTTTAGTAGATGCACATGAAATGGGAGCACAGGACACTTTTATGACTGGCCCTGCAAGAGAGCCTATTAATAAAAATGTTGATTATGATCTTATTAAATGGGGAAATGTTTTTGCAAAGGATCAGGGAAATGAATTTGATAGAAGAAATTGGCGTTTTTATACAGGTGAATGGCATGAAGATCTGTATCCAGGATATTCTTTTTATGTTGCTTTTAGAGGGACCTTAGGAATTCTATACGAACAATCAAGAATGGCTGAAGATGGCGTAAGAAGACCTGAAGGCACTATCCAGTCGTATAAAGAATCAGTTCATCATCAATTTGTAAGTACGATGATAAATTTAGACACATTAAAAAATAACTCAAAGTCTATGTATGAAGATTATTGGGATGGTAGAAAATACAATGTCTCAAGTAATAGTAAATATTCAAATAGAAGCTATGTTGTTTTGGCAACTGATAATAATGGGAGAATTAATGCACTTGCTGAAAAATTAAAAGCTCAAGATATTGAAATATATAAAAATGACAAACCAATAGATGTCTCTAATGCATTAAAACAAAACGGCATTACTGTCAGTGAATATACTATTCCATCAGGAAGTATGATTATTCCAAATAATCAACCTGAAGCCCCTCTTATTTCAGCAATACTTGAATTTGATGCAGAAATCGATGATGAAGTATTGATAGAAGAAAAACAAAAAAGAATAAAGAATGGTTCATCAATAATGTATGACACCACTGCATTTAATTTCACGATGATGTTTGGATTACCAGCTATTACTGTACCTCAAGATCTAAAAAGTAGTTTAAGTAACTGGTCACCTTCCCCCGAAACAATAGAAATTAATGAAGATGCCGTTATTTGGGCAGTTGATGGTAAAGATGACAGATCTGTTGCCTTTGCAGCAAGATTGTTAGAGCAAAATGTTCAAGTTCGGATAATAGATAAAAATTCAACATTATCTGGCCATGATTTATCAAGAGGAAGCGTAGCTGTAATAGCTATGGATAATCCTTCATATAGTAATTTACATGAAGACATCAAAACTGTAGCTACTGATCTTGATATATCTGTTGTATCAATAGAGTCAGGCTTTGGACCAAACGCATTACCTGATTGGGGTGGTAGACATTTTAGATTACTTAAAAAGCCGCAAATAGCTATATTAAGTCATTCAGGGTTTAGTTCGTATGATGTTGGTGTTAGTTGGTGGTCTTTAGATCATCATTTAGGTATTAGGCATAGCCAATTAAATTCGTCGCTAACAGGTTATGGAGATTTAAGAAGATATAACACCATTATTCTTCCTAGTGGAAGTCCAGACTTAAATGATTATGCCAAAAATATGCTAATGGATTGGGTTAAGCAAGGTGGAACATTGATAGCCAATAATAGATCTACTAGATCAATAATTTCAAGTGATGGTATGAGTTCTGTTAAGAGCTTAAATTCAACATTTAAAGATAGTAAAAGCTTTAATATGGATTTAATGAGAGAAATTTATTCATTAGAAGAAAACATTGACATATCAGATGCAAATGCAAATAAAGCAGATACTGAAATTACTTATCCATGGGAAACATCAGATATTACCTATTCAAAAGAGCAATTAGAGATGAGAGATAAATGGCAATCAACATTAATGCCATCTGGCGCTATCCTTTCAGCAAGAGCTGACAGTGAAAATTGGTTAACGTTTGGAGCTGAAGATGTTGTCCCAGTCCTTTATGGAAATTATCCAATACTCATGACCGGAGGTAACTCACTTGCTGCATTAAGAATTGGTGAATTAATACCAAATAAAGATTCTGAAAGCAAAACTATTAATTGGTCTCAAATACCTTCTGGTTATGATTTAAATGTAAGAATGAGTGGTTTAGTTTGGCCAGAGGCTAGCCAAAGAGTAGCTAACTCTGCTTACCTTACTCGTGAAAAAGTTGGTAAAGGACAAATAATCTTATTTTCTGGAGAACCAAACTTTAGAGGTTCTGCTAGAGGTACAAATCGTTTATGGCTTAATGCTGTTGTCTATGGAAGCGGTCTAGGAACTAACCCGTTAATAAACCCATAATAAAAAGCTCTCAACAAGAGAGCTTTTTATAATCTTCATTAGTCGATAAATACTGTGTGATCTTTGCCCTCTTCTGCAACCCTTACAACTAGAAGTTGTTGGCAAGTTCCTTCAGGCAATGATGGTGTATCTGCTTCACCACCGTGGACCCAGTCTGATCTTTCAAACCAGTACTCATTCTTTGAATAATTTTGCCAATCTCCTGATGATTTAGATTGTGAAGTTCCATCAAGAACATACACAAGTGTTCCAGCAGCTGGATGAAAGTGTTTAGGAGTTCCATCTTGATTACAAGAGTTTCTTCTTTCAACATGCATTACCATCCCATTGCCTAAACCAAATACTTCACTTGATATTAGGCCTGGAAATGTTGGTTCATCGTCACCAAGAATTGGAAAACTAATTAAGAATGTTAATAAAAAATATTTATACATAAATAACTCCTTATTCAGATGAATATATTATTTGGCATTGCTCAACAGTTTCTTCAACAATTTCGTCAATATACTGTTGTGCTTCATCCCATAGTGATCCCCAAGAAGCACCTGCTAGATACTCATCAATAATTCTTCCAGCATCTGCTCCGCTTTCGTGAATAGTTCTCATATGAAATGCTTCAGTTCCTCCACCAATAGGTGCAAAAACACCAATTTGAACATCATGGCCCGCTTCTTGTTGTGCTTTTTCTAATTTTGTCATAGCTGCAACATAAGATTTCCAATCATTTAATCTAACCTTCCAGACTCTTTCAAACCCTGGATCCAGCTCAAATGCTTTTAAAGGTACAAAAGTAGCTGTAAACATTGGTTCTCTAAGTCTTTGAAATGAAGAATTAGCTTTAAAGGGATCATATAAAGTTGATGCATTCATAGCGACTTCAGTACTTGGAAAAGCATTCCATACAAACATCTGGCCTGGATATGATTGACCAGAAGTAGTTACACAAACACCTGCAACATCCACTCCAGTTTGTTCAAAAACAGCTGGATTATTTTTCATATAAGTTACATATCTATCAACATCAGCAGCTTTAACAAATAAAGTGTTAAATGCACCTTCAGGATGGCCATCAGATACTGAGTAAATTGATAAACTTAAAAGTGATAAAGTTAATAATTTTTTCATAAAATTTCCTCCGATATATAAAGTAATACAAAAACTTATTAAGTTAAATAGTTTTTGTAAAAAAATGTTTATTAATCAGACATATAAAGCCCAAAACCTTCTTGTAGCTCTATAAGATCATTCATACTAACTACAGATGACTTGGTATAGTAATCTTTTGATTCTTTTGTAAATAAAATATAGTTTAAAAGATCGGTATCACTCTTATATAAATTTTTAAGGTTGTTGTCATTGCAAAACTCTTTAAAATCTTGTCTTGCTTGATCAACAGTCATTGATTCAAAAGTTTGATCATGAGATTTAGAATCAACTATTTTTAATAATGCTTTATCAACATCGCCAGGTATTTTTCCATATTCCCCTTTTACAAGATCAATAAATTCCTTATTCAAGTTTTTATAACGTTCATTATCTAAAACATTTAACAGTGCTTGTGCACCAATTATTTGAGATGTAGGTGTTACAAGTGGAATATATCCAACATCTTTACGAATTCTAGGTATTTCCTTAACTAAATCATCTAATTTATCTGATTTATTCAAATCATGAAGTTGTTTTTCTAAAATACTTAACATTCCACCTGGAACCTGGTTTATAAGCATTTTTATATCAACACCTTTCATTGAACCCTCGTATTGACCATATTTATTACGTATATTTTGAAAATAATCAGAAATTTCAGCTAATTCATTCATATTAAATGGATTATCATTTTCATCGTAAATCATTGATATTAGGCTTTCTGTTGCTGTATGAGCATAGAGATTAGAAAAGGATGAAATAGACGTATCAATGTTATCAACACCCGCTTCATAAGCTTTAAAATTTGTAGCATCAGATAAGCCAGTTGTGGCATGAGTATGAAGATGTATTGGAATATTTAGATTTCTTTTTAACTTTTTAATAAGATTATAAGCAGTTTTAGGTTTTAACAATCCTGCCATATCTTTAATTCCAAGTGATTTCGCACCAGCGTCTTCTATATCTTTAGCTAATTTCAACCAATATTTTTCATTATGAACTGGGCTAGTTGTATAGGATATTGTTCCTTGAGAATTACCATTATATTTATTTACACACTCTATCGAATAGGCAATATTATTAATATCATTGAGAGCATCAAATATTCTAAAAATATCAATGCCATTTTCAGATGACCTTTTTATAAATAGATCTATAACAGTACAATCATACTTCTTATAACCTACTAAATTCTTACCACGTAAAAGCATTTGGAGGTGAGTCTTTTTAACATTAGACTTAATAACCTTTAACCTCTCCCAAGGATCTTCATTTAAAAAACGAAGACAGCAGTCATATGTTGCACCACCCCATACCTCGAGAGAAGAAAAACCTACGTTATCAAGTTTTGAAAGTATGGGTGTCATATCTGATAGACGCATTCTTGTAGCAATTAAAGATTGCTGGCCATCTCTTAAGACTAGTTCGGTGATAGAAGGATACTTCATTTATATAATTATAAGCTTGTCACTGTTACAAATGATATTAAAACTACAGTTAGCCATAACAAGAGCGGATAAACTAAACTGGATAAATTATTAATATGTTTTATTTCTGTTTGAATAGCAATAAAGAAAATACCGATATTTATAAATACAATACTCAGTAACTTAGAAATATCAAAAATCTGAACAGGTAAAGTAAATATATTCGAAACAGTAATTGCAATAAAAAATAAAATAATAAATCTTGGTAAATCTTTAAAATTTACTGACTTTTTTTCATTTTCCATAAAAGCAATCAAGGCAATTAGAGGTAATAACCATATAGTTCTACCAATCTTAAGAGTTGCAGCAGTTTCACCAGCTTCTTCACTATATAAAAAACCCGAGCCTACAACTGATGCTGTATCATGAATTGCCAACGCTGAAAATAAACCAAACTGCATATCTGATAAACCTAAAAATTTTCCTATAATAGGAAATAAAACTAAAGCAACGGTGTTCATTAGAAAGATTATGAAAATAGCTAGTGATATCTGATTAGGCTTGGCTTTAATAATTGATGATATAGCTAGAGCAGCTGTAGCTCCACAAATAGCTGTTGCAGATGAGATTAAATATACAAACTTCTTATCTAAATTTAGTAATTTTCCTAAAAATACACCTAAGAGAAAAGTCATTAAAACAAAGATACTTATAATAGGAAAATAATTAACGAACAAATCTAAAAATTTATTAAAGCTAATAGAAAAACCAAGCAAAACGATACCAGCTTGTAATGGAATAGAACCAATTTTTGAAATAAATTCCTTAATATTGTCTTTTAATACAATTCCTAGTAGAAAACCCAAAACCAAAGAAATAATTGGATTTTGAAAGAAAGCTACTGATATTAATAAAATTGCTATTAATAACTTATGCATCTTATAATTTTAAATCATTTAATTTTTTATTATTATATAAAAATGAAAAAGCTAAAGATTGCACTTCATTTCATTAAGATAAAGCTTAAGAATATTGGAAGCATTCTTATAAAAACATCCGCTGCTTATGCTGTAGCATCATTTGGTTTGATCCAAGTGGCGAGCATTGTTACAGATAACCTATCTACTCAAATAATGTTTGGTATTTCTAGTGAATCTTTTATGCAGCTCCTATTTATAAGTGTTCTGATTTTATTTCCTTTTGTTTTAATAATTTCATATTTAAGTAAGAAAAAATCTATTGATAAAGAAACCTTAGCAAACTTTGATATTAACAACTCCACTATTGAAGACTATAGACCTAAAATTGGTTTGGTACCTTTTGAAAACTTAAATAATGATAATGATGGAGAGTTTCTTGTGGATGGGATTGTAGAAGATTTGATAACTGAATTATCTATGATAAAAGAAATATCTGTTGCTACAAGAAAAACCTGTTTTGGACTTAAAGGTAAGGACTATACATCTCAATCATTTAAAGATGAGTGGGGTTTTGATTTCATCGTATCAGGCTCTATAAGATCCTCAAATGATAGATTGCGTATATCAGTTGAACTGAGTGATATGAATGATGACAGAGTTATTTGGAGTAATAAATATGATCGAATAAATACAGATATTTTTGAAATCCAGGACGAGATAGTTACAAAAATTATTAGATGCATAGTTGGAGAAATTGAAATAACAAGTTTAAAAAGAGCACACAGAAAACCTACTGAGAGTATGACATCGTATGAATATACTCTTAAAGGTAGAGCTCTAAATCAGAAATTTGATAAAGAGGCAAATGCTGAAGCTATAAAGATGTTAGATGCAGCAATTGAAGCCGACGATACTAATGCACTTCCCTACTCCTGGAAAGCATGCACGATTGGTCAAGCAATGACTCTAGGTTTTAGAGAGAAAAATGATGAGAATATGGAAGAATTTCTTGGATCTTTAAGTAAAGCAAATGAGCTTAATGATAATGATTGGAATACTAATAGGATTTTAGGTGAAGCTAACCTAACACTTCAAAACTTCCAACAAAGCAAAATTTATGCAACAAAAGCATACAACGCAAATCCAAATCATCCATTTGTGTTATCAATATATGGAGACGCTCTAATCAGGAATAATGAAATTGAAAGTGGAATAAAGATATTTGAAAAGATGTATAAATTAGAGCCAATACCAGCTATGGATAGTAATTCAGATAGGCCACTAAAAAAATTATTTTTAGCATATTATCTTAATAAGGATTATCAAAAATGCGATGAAATCTTTAAACAGATTGAAGAACATGGTTTCCAAGATTGGTTTATTTATATGCATATTAAAACCAAACAAAATATCGAATATATAAAAGATAGTTGGTATGAAATGGGTATTGAGAAGTTTAAAGATCTTAATTGGAAAGATGAAATCTCATTATTTCATTTAAATGACAAAGAACTTAAATCATCTTTAGAATCTTTTGCTGAATCTCGTTAAAACTAAAAAAGGTAGTCTCACATTAGTATTTATTTATTATGTAATTTCTTTTTATCTAGCTTATATATTTACTAAGACTATTGATCTCAATGGTTGGTCACTTCTATTGGTTTGGCATATCACTGCTACCATAATTATTTTTTTATTTTCTAAAATACATAATAATTCAAGTATTTATGATCCCTTCTGGCATGTTGCACCAATCCCAATTGTTTTTTATATTGCCAGTGACTCTTCTTTATCTATCTTTCATCAAAGTTTAGTTTTATCAGCATTTTTATTTTGGGCATTAAGACTAACTTATAACTGGTTTCTTAATTGGACTAATTTAGATCATGAAGACTTTAGATATATAGATTTAAAAAATAATAATAAGTTATTGGCTTTTGTTAATGATCTTTTTGGTATACACCTGATTCCAACATTAATCGTTAATGCAAGCTTATACCCTATCTTCATTGCTTTAACTTCTGACAATCTCAATAACCTCGTTTATGTTGGTTTTATATTAATAATACTTGCTGTTGTAGTTCAGTATATTGCAGATTCTCAAATGAGAGATTTTAGAAAAGATCAAAATAATTTGGGTAAAACTATGAAATATGGTCTTTGGAAATATTCAAGACATCCTAATTATTTAGGTGAAGTGTCTTTTTGGTTTGGTTTATATATTTTTGCTGTTGCTTCAGGATCTACCTCTATATGGTTATTAGCTTGTCCAATGGTTATGTTAGCTTTATTTGTATTTATATCTTGCCCCATGATGGATAATAGAAGCCTTAAGAAAAGATCAGACTACAAAGAGTATATGGATAAAACGCCTCAATTAATAATGTGGTTTGTTAAAGATTAATTATCTATCGAATACTTGCTTTAAATGATCCTCCTTTTGTTTGTTCAAGTAATTCATCAGCATCTAGTTGACCCTCTCCATAGATTTCTGATTCAAACCAATCAATAAATTCCTGATCTCTCGTAGTTTTCCAGAAATCCCAAGCTGATCTAGCTTTGTCAGTTTTCATTGTTCCAAATTTTAGCGCATTCATACGTATGTCTAAATGTTTTTTATCAACAAACCCTTTTTGTACTTTTTCATAAGCGTCAAAAATATCAACAAGGCACATAATAATAAACATTGTTGATCTCCAGTTTTCGGCATCAGTAAGTTCATCTGATGACCAGTCTTTCGATAAAAAATTTGCAAACTCACCATCTTTAGCTGTGGCAAAATATCTCTCATATTGACGTTGAGTTAAGGAATGTCCAAATTGAGCTTTAGTTATTTCATTTTGTTGATGTATTTGCACACCTAAATAAACAACAGATATAACTACACCAAGTGCTGCTATTATCTGAACGATGAGAATGATTAAATCAGAGTTCATAAATATATATGTTACTTTAATTTCACATAATTTAAATATTAATTATAAATGTGTAAAATAAATACTTACTTCACATTTAAGGAGGAATAAAATGGAAGAAGCTTTAGTTCAAAGCGCAATGGCGGAAATAGCAATGTGGGATGCATTTGCAGCTGGAAGATCAGCTAATGCAACCGGATTTCTTGCCATAGTTTTAGCTGTATGGGTTGCAGCAAGATTTAGCAGTGTTTCATTGGAAAAAAATGTAAACATGTTAGGAAAAGTATTTGTAACAGCTTTTGCTGTGGGAGTTTTTCTAACAGGTTTAGTTGTATATGGAAATATTGGTGGTCTGTATGAAGGTCATGCTTTAGCATTATCAACACTTGATGCTGCTAATGGAGACATAGACTTAGGTCCAGGCTCTCAAGCATTTGTAGCTGCAATGGCAGAAGGCGGTAATATGATAGGAAAAGTTGGTGGCATGTTAATGCTAGTAGCTGCACTTGGTATTGCTGTTATACCTCTATGGGTTAATACAAACGACTAATAAGTCATTTCAATCCATTAACGCCTATCTTTCGATAGGCGTTTTTTTTATAATCACAAAATGTCATTTATACCAAAAGTACTAATAATTGCTGGTTCAGATTCTGGCGGTGGAGCTGGTATTCAAGCAGATATTAAAACAACTTCATATTTCAAAGGTTATGCAATGACTGCAGTAACAGCTATAACTGCACAAAACACTGTAGGTGTTCAATCAATATACCCTCTACCAAAACAAATAGTTATTGATCAAATTAATTCCATTAACAATGATCTTGCGCCTGATATTATAAAAATAGGAATGTTAGCTGATTTAGAAATTATTAAATATATAAGTATGAATCTTTCTAATTACAAAATTGTTCTTGATCCAGTTATGGTGGCTACATCTGGAGATGTACTTGTAAGTGATGAAGTAATAACTTCAATAAAAAATAATCTCATAAGTAAATCTTTTTTGATAACTCCGAATATTTACGAAGCTGAAATTCTAAGCGAAATGAAGGTTAATAATGTTGAAGATCAAATAGAATGTGGAATAAAACTGTTAAAACTTGGATGTAAAAATGTATTGATTAAGGGTGGTCATGGTAACTCAAATAATATAAATGATGTCTTGATTACCTCTGATGGAGATGAACATATATTTGAATCTAATAAAATTAAAAGCACTAACACTCATGGAACAGGATGCTCATTAGCATCAGCCATAGCTACGAATATAGCACTTGGCAATAATATAAAAGAATCAATTAAACTTTCGATTGATTATGTTCAAAGTGGTATTAAAAATGCGCCTGATTTTGGTTCAGGAAATGGTCCTATTCGCCATTTTTAACAAGTGGATTTAAATTTCTTACACCATAAATAAATACTGTATCTATCAATGCAATAAATATCTTAAATATATATTTAGATAAAGCTATATAAAAAGCATCATATATGCTTAGATCAGTAGCAATAACCCAAGTGAACGTATAAATAAAAGTATCAATCAATTGTGAGGTTATTGTAGAAAGATTATTACGTAACCAAAGATATCTTCCTTGAGTAAGAGTTTTAAGATAGTTAAAAAACCAAACATCAAACTTCTGGCTTATAAAATAAGCTGTAAGTGAGCCTATTATAAAAGCTGGAGAATATGAGGCTATCACTGATAATGCATTATGCACTTCCAATGCTGAGCCAGTTAAATCTGATGGCTTAAATAACAAACTTAAGAGAAGTGTTAATAGAACAGCAATATTTGCAAAGAAGCCAAGATTAACTGCTCTATTAGCTTCTGCTTTGCCATATTTTTCATTCAAAAGATCAGTTGAAAAATAAATGCCTGAATAAAGGATTGCTCCCATACTTACTGTGAAAGTTGTATCGAATATAATAAATTCAGAAACCTTTCCACCTTGCAAATTACCTAAGATAATTCCAAGAATTACCGCAGTATATAAACCATATTTACCAAAAAACTTATAAAGAATTACAACTAAAAGTAAGTCATAAAAAACTACAAGCAACCATAGGGTTTCTTGAGATAGCCCCTGAAAGAGGAATTCCATCTAGTTATACAGAATCTGTAAGTTCAGGAACCGCTTCGAATAAATCACCAACAAGGCCATAGTCTGCAACCTGAAAGATAGGTGCATCTTCATCTTTGTTAATAGCAACAATTACCTTTGAGTCTTTCATACCTGCTAGATGTTGTATCGCTCCGGAAATCCCAATAGCTATATATAGATTAGGTGCAACTATTTTACCTGTTTGTCCAACTTGGTAATCATTTGGAACATATCCTGCATCTACAGCTGCTCTGGAGGCTCCAACTGCAGCTCCTAGTTTGTCAGCTAATGCTTCAATTATTTCGAAGTTTTCAGATGAACCTAAAGCTCTTCCACCTGAAACAATTACATCAGCTGCTGTAAGCTCTGGTCTGTCACTCTCAGCAATTTCATCACTCACAAAACTTGCATTTTTTAAAGAATCAACTACAGCACCAGAATTAACTGTTACTGATGAATCTATCATGGGTGATGCATCGAAAGCTGTTGTTCTTACAGTAATTACTTTTACAGTATCAGTTGATTTAACTGTTGCAATACAACTTCCTGCATAAATTGGTCTTTTAAACGTATCAGCATCTTCAACTGAAATAATGTCTGATATCTGTTGAACATCCAATTTTGCAGCTACTCTTGGTAAAAAGTTCTTACCAAAAGTTGTTGCAGGAGCAAGTACATAACTAAATCCATCTGCAACAGAAACAACTAGGTTACCCAAGTCTTCAGCTAAGAAATTTTTATAAATAGGATCATCAACATGAATAACAGAGTTAATTCCAGAAATCTTTGATGCTTGTTCTGCTACTGTAGAGGAGTCAGATCCAACAACTAAAACAGAAACGTCACCACCAATTTCTGATGCAGCTGTTACTGTATTGAGAGTTGAACCTTTAAGCTCATTATTATCGTGTTCTGCTATTACTAATATACTCATGTTATTACCTTTGCTTCATTTTTTAACTTTTCAACTAATTCTTCAACTGAATTAACCATCACACCTGCTTCGCGTGTTGGCGGTAATTCAACAGACAAAATAGAAGTCCTATCTGATACATCTATTCCTAGATCAGAGACATTCAGTATAGAAAGATCTTTTTTCTTGGCTTGCATAATATTTGGTAAAGAAGCATATCTTGGTTCGTTTAATCTTAAATCTGTAGTAACAACAGCTGGAAGATTCACACTTATTGTTTGTAAACCACCATCAATCTCTCTTGTAACAACTGCATTATCTCCTTCAATCTTGAGTTCAGATGCAAATGTTGCTTGAGGCATATCAAGCATTGCAGCTAACATTTGTCCTGTTTGATTATTGTCTCCATCAATTGCTTGCTTACCTAAAATTACAAGGTTAGGATTTTCAGATTCAACTATTTTGGTAAGAACTTTTGCAATTGCTAGTGGCTCAAGAAGACCTTCAGATTGCGCTAAAATAGCTCTATCAGCTCCAAGAGCAAGGCATGCTCTAAGCTGTTCTTGAGATTCATCACCACCAACTGTGACGACTACTACTTCTGTAGCTTGTCCAGACTCTTTCATTCTTACAGCTTCTTCAACCGCAATCTCGCAGAATGGATTTACTGACATCTTTACATTATTGAGGTCAACATTTGAATTATCAGATAATGGCCTTACCTTTACGTTATAGTCCACTACTCTTTTTACAGGTACTAGTATTTTCATAATATGTTAAGTTTAAAGGGTTTTGCGGCTATAATTGTAAAGCTTTTTGCACAATTTCTAAAGAGCTTAGGAAGTATTTATGGAACGTGATGTAATGGAATATGATGTCCTTGTTGTGGGTGCTGGACCTGCTGGACTTTCTACAGCCATAAGATTTGCTCAGTTAAACAAAAAAAATAATACAAATCACTCAATATGCGTTATTGAGAAAGGTTCTGAAGTTGGTGCTCATATTTTGTCTGGTAATGTATTTGAACCAACAGCTCTTAATGAACTTATTCCAGACTGGAAGGAAAGAGAAGCACCCCTTGATACACCAGTTAAAAAAGATGTTGTTAAATATCTGATAAATAAAAATATATCTATACCTGTCCCTCTGCCAGCTATATTAATGCCTAATTTCAATAATCATGGTAATTACATAATGAGTCTTGCTAATTTTTGTAGATGGTTAGCAAAAGAAGCTGAATCTCTTGGTGTCGAGATATTTCCAGGATTTACTGCATCTGAAGTAATTATTGAAGATGATAGGTTGAAAGGAATTGTTACAGGTGAAATGGGTGTTGGTAAGGATGGTGAAAAGAAACCATCGTATCAACCAAGTATGGAACTTAGAGGGAAATATACAATTCTGTCTGAGGGTTGCAGAGGTCATCTTGGCAAGCAAATAATTAAACAATTTAATTTAGACGACGGTAAAGATCCCCAACATTATGGAATAGGTTTTAAAGAAATATGGGATATCAAACCAGATTTACATAAAGAAGGAACAGTTATGCATACTGCCGGTTGGCCAGCAAATGGAACAGTCTCGGGTTCTTATTGCTACCATGGAAAAAATAATCAACTTTATATGGGTTATGTTGTTCCATTGGATTATAAAAATCCTTATTTGAGTCCATATGATGAATTTCAACAATGGAAACATCATTCTGGGATATCGAAACTTCTTAAAGATGGCACTAGAGTGGCTTATGGTGCAAGAGCACTTATAAAAGGAGGTTATCAGTCTAGACCTAAAATGTCTTTCAATGGAGGACTTATTGTCGGTGATAATGCTGGTACACTCAATTTTCCCAAGATAAAGGGAACGCATACAGCAATGAAGTCAGGGATGATTGCGGCAGAAACTGTTTTTGATGCATTAGAAAATAATAATTTTGGTTCCGATCTTATTATTTATGAAGATAATATACGGAATTCTTGGCTTCAAAAAGAATTATATAAAGCAAGAAACTTTGGTCCCTTATTGCATAAGTTCGGTAATTTTATGGGTCCTATTTTGGCTGCTATAGATCAATTCATATTTAGAGGCAATCTGCCATTTACATTAAACCACCCTACTCCTGATTATGCTTGCTTAGAAGATGCTTCAAAAATGCCTAAAATTGATTATCCTAAACCAGATGGAGTTATATCTTTTGACAAATTAAGTTCTGTTTACCTTTCCAATACTTCACATGAAGAAGATCAGCCATGTCATTTGAAGTTAAAAGATGAAAACATCCCGATAAGTGTAAATTTACCTAAATATGCAGAACCAGCTCAAAGATATTGTCCTGCCGGTGTTTACGAGGTTGTAAATGAGGCTGGTCAAGACAAGTTTGTCATAAATGCACAAAATTGCGTCCATTGTAAGACATGTGACATCAAAGATCCGTCACAAAATATTACTTGGGTGACACCTGAAGGTATGGGCGGTCCAAATTACCTCAATATGTAATGTTTAAGCTTAGATATATTCTCTATACAGGATTACTATCTTTAGGTTTAATTGTTGCTTTTAATTTATCTCTAATACCTAATTTCTTTTCTAAAACTAATGATGAGCAAAGATTTTTAGGACTTCTAGATAAAGAATTTGCTAAATCAGTAGAGGACAATCCCATCTATGCATCCTATATGGGAGATTTACGCTTCAATACACTATGGCCTGATTATTCAATTGAAAAGATAAATAAAGATCATGAACATACATTAAAAGTTATACAAGAACTTGAGATGATGAGTGTTGATGATTTTTCAGATGAAAATAAACTAAACTATCGATTATTTCTAGATGGCTACAAAAACTCTGCAGATAAACATCAATATCAAATACATTTACTACCTTTCAGTCATAGAGGTGGTATTCAGTTGCAACATGAAACAGCTGAATCATTACCTCTTCGTAATTATCAGCAATACATGGATTGGATTTCTCGTCTAGAAAAACTTAATGGTGTGATTGATCAATATATTGCACTAGCAATGGAGGGAATTGAAAATCAAGTCATGCCCCCTAAGGTTTTAATGAGCAGAGTCTTAAATCAAATTAAATTACAAAATGTTGATTCTTATATAAATAGCCCATTCTATGATGCATTTGAGGTTTTACCAGATGAAATATCAAATCAAGAACAAGAACAAATAAAAGAACAAGCGAAAATTACTATAACCAATGTTGTAATACCCTCTTATATAAAGTTATTAAATTTCTTTGAAAATTCTTATTATCCTAATTGTAGAGACACAATAGGAATTAGCGATATTAAAAATGGTTCGCAGTACTATGAATTAATCGCAAGACAATTTACGACTACTCAGCTCACCCCAGATGAAATACATAATATTGGTTTAAGTGAAGTATCTAGAATAAAGAATGAGATGTTTAAAGTTATGGATCAAGTTCAATGGAATGGTAGTTTTGATGAATTCTTAAACTTTTTAAGAACAGACAATCAGTTTTATTTTGAAACAGGTGAAGAACTATTTACTGAATATCTTGCAACATCTAAAAGAATAGATCCTTTGTTGGTTAAATTATTTAAAGACTTACCTTCTATGCCATATGGACTAAAGCCTATTCCTATGGAAAGTGCTCCTGATACCACAACAGCCTATTACCAAAGACCTGCTGCTGATGGTTCGAGAGCTGGATATTACTATGTAAATCTATATATGCCAGAGGTTAGACCTAAATATGAAATAGAAGCACTATCACTTCATGAAGCAATGCCTGGACATCATTTACAAATTGCTTATACGATGGAATTAGATTTACCGAACTTTAGAAAATATGGAGGCTATACTGCATTCGTTGAGGGATGGGGTTTATATGCTGAGAGTTTGGGCGAAGATTTAGGGATGTACAAAGATCCATATTCAAAATTTGGTCAGCTAACATATGAGATGTGGCGAGCAGTTAGACTTGTTGTTGATACTGGTATGCATTACAAAGGATGGTCAAGACAACAAGCAATTGAATATTTCTTAGATAATGCAGCAAAAACAAAACAGGACGTTATAAATGAAATTGATAGATATATTAATTGGCCTGGTCAAGCACTGGCATATAAAATTGGTGAACTTAAAATAAAGGAACTTAGAGCTATTTCAGAGAATGAATTGGGTGATAAGTTTGATATTAAAGAATTCCATCATGAGGTTTTGAGGCATGGAGGTATACCGCTTTATGTTCTTGAGGAAAATATAAATTCTTGGATCAATCAGCAAATAAATTAGCTCTTGTTGAGCCATCAAATTTTAATTTTAATATTGAGACATTTGATTCAAATATTTTTCAAAATGATATTCAATTTAATAAACAAAATGTTTTTGAAGAGTTTGATAACTTAATAAACACATTAGATAAAAATAAAATCTCATTTAATATTCTAAAGAGTCAGAAAAATTCACCTGACAGCATATATCCTAATAATTGGGTTGTAACCTTTGAAGACGGAACCTATGACTTATTTAGTATGCAATCTCCCAATAGACGAATAGAGAGATCGAATTCAAACATAAACTTTTTAAATACAAAATATTCACTTAAAAATGATTTAACTGTATATGAAAAACAAAATATTTTTTTAGAAGGAACTGGTTCATTGGTTTTAGATAGAGTTAACAAAACTGCATATATGGCTGAATCAAATAGATCAAACGTAAGTTTAGCTTCAAAATGGTCTAAGCTTAGAAGATATGATTTAGTCCATTTTAAAAGCTATATAGATAAAAAGCCTACTTACCATACAAATGTTCTAATGTTTATTACAGATAAATTTGCTGGAATATGTTTTGATTCTATTTCTGATTCTAAATACTTATTATCAAATATTAAAAAAACTCATAAGATTCTTAATTTATCTATAGAACAGGTTAAAAATTTTTCAGGTAATGCCATAGTTGTAAGAAATATTACTAACGAAGCTAAATTCTTAATATCTTCATCTGGTCTAAAAGCTTTAGATTTAATACAAATAAAATTTATTGAAAAATATTACGATATCGTAGAAATAAATATTCCCACAATTGAAAAAATTGGTGGTGGTTCAGTTCGTTGCATGGTACTAGAATTATTCTAGATAAGTATATTTATCAAAATTAAACATCCTAGAGCAATAAGGATAGATCCTGCAGTCTTATTGATAATCTCTTGAACTGGATCCCATCTCTTTTGAATATTATCGTGTGTGAGGACTATAGTTAAAAATGAAAACCATAAAGAAGTAGCTATTGCAAAGTAGATAGGAATAAAGATTTTTCCAACAGATGAAATATCATCATTAAGAATGATTGAAAATAAGGAAATAAAGAAAATAAAAGCTTTTATATTAAAGATATTTGTAACAAATCCATTTATAAAACTGCTAGACATTAATTGAGATTTTTTAGATGTCTGTGATTCACTTTTAAATGATGAGATACCTATAAATATTAAGTAAAAAGATCCAAACAT
>OCZA010000016.1_pt1 | contig 52870 bp, 67 predicted proteins | sample 1539021 | NCBI WGS metagenome assembly OCZA01 (sample SAMEA2619376, study PRJEB22493) | marine metagenome | biome: marine biome (ENVO:00000447); feature: surface water layer (ENVO:00002042); material: "saline water (ENVO:00002010), including plankton (ENVO:xxxxxxxx)" | depth 5 m | reverse complement strand
GCAGCACCACCTGTGTCTCATCACCTTAACTAGCGTTTGCCAGTAAGTTTATTCAGTCACTCCCAATGTGCTGATCAGGCACAAAGTTATTATGGCATAAAAAAAGGAGGGTGTCAACCCCTCCTATCTTTGAATGAATACAATTTACTTTTTCTTCTCACCCTTCCTTGGATTTTTAAGAAACCATGAAGGTTGATTAAACACATTTAGTGTTACCCATTTAGCGTAGTGGACACCACGATAACAGAGAAAGGCAAAAACCTTTTCTGGATCATGTTTATCTGGGTCGTAATCGGGTAAACCGTAGTCCCATTCTATTTTAACTTTGAGTCCCATCTGCCTGCTCCGTTGTCTTGAAAGACTGAAGGAAGCGAACCTCGAAGTAAATGAAAGAAAGGAACACCACGCACCCGAGGTTGATTAAACCGACAGTATGTAGTGCTTCCATCTTCCTACACCGCTGTTAGTTTTTTTTCGACTTTGACACCACGATACATTAGTTCATGGTTTCTTGCCTGTGCGGCTTCTGCTAGTACCTTTGCTTTGTACTGCTCAGCGTCATACTTGACGCCACGATATGTGATAGTAGTCATGTGTTTCTCCTAAAGTTGGTTGAATTTCTCCTTTAACTCTTGCGAGTGATCCGAGTCTCCGTTCCTTTAGTCGTTTGCGTCCTGACAATATAGCCCTTGTTTCTCTGCGAATTCATAGTAGAGATCAATGATCTCTGTCCTCTCTTCAGTGGTTAAGTCAGGGTATGACTTAGCACGACCTACAAGAGTGTTAATGTCTTCACAGGAGACAGTTACAACTGTAGAAGTTGCCAATAATAAAGCGAGCATATGTAGCATAGGATGAACGATCCGTTCCGCGACTTACTTGCGTCCTAACATGTATGGTTTGCAACCTTCTTCTTCCACCTTGCTGTAGAAATAATCTATAAGATATTCCTTAGCGTCAGGGATGTGATTATCATCGCTGAGAATCTCTGCCCTGTTGTTATTCCACTCTTGACAGGTCATTGTCCAATGGGACGGATGATGCTGTGTGAGTAAAGAAGTAAGTAGTACAACTTCAATCATGAGGATGAACGATACAGATATGTTATCATATCCTCAATTATTTAGCAAACTTTGTTGTTTAACTTAGCTTTTCTGTTTACGGTTATTACGTTTCTTCGTCTGGTAGGGTTGGTTTGGTAGTTTCTTGTGTCTCTTGAGGTGTGCTTTCACTTGACGTAAAAACTTCAAGTGGTCCTGTATACCACTGCTCTGGTGGTGGCCAAGAGGATCTAATGGAGATATCGTCCAGTCCTCTGACTTCGCTTGGTTTTCTTTCCACGATTGTTTTGGGTTTTTCTTCTTCATCAAATTGATCAACAAGGTTTTCGATTTGTTGATCAACATCATACATTGTCTTATCGACTTTCCATTCTAACCACCACTTTGCATACCATGGTAGTGCAAAATTCAAAAGGATCCATCTTAAGATACCCTTTTGTTTTTTACTCCATGCTTCAAACTGCTGCACTTCGGTGGGTACTCCACCCCAGTGGTGCTCAAATTTAAAGTGAAAATCCTGCGAAGGTTTCTTGTCCAACATCTTGTTTGATACCGCCTACTATGTAGGACTCGATCTCAGTCTCTTGTGGTGCATTCTGTTGACCCTTACTATTCAACCAATGGTTTGTCCATGGTAGTGGGTTAGTGCTAAGTGGCACGTCAAATACAGGTGTCAATCCAATCGCTTTCATACGACGGTTGGCAGTCCATTCAACATACTGACTGAGTAGTCTCTCGTTTAAACCGATGATGCTTCCGTGTGAGAATAGATAGGTCGCCCAGTCTTTCTCTTCTTCTACAGCATCGATAAACATTTGTGTGATGTTTTCTCTTTCTTCTCTTGCAATCTCTTGCATTTCTGGATCGTCACCTTGATCCCATCTCTTTAGTATCTTTTGAGTGATGTTTAGATGTTGTGATTCATCTCTAGCAATCAATGCAATGATCTTTGCTGATCCTTCCATGAGTTTCAACTCACCAAAGGCGAAAGAGCATGCGAATGAAACGTAGAAACGTATGCCTTCAAGGATGTTTACGTTAGCAACAGCCCTGTAAAGTTTTCTCTTTAGGTCATGCAGTGTCCATTGTGAAGTAGGTGATTCTTTCCAACCTGGCTTCCACATATTACCATCTGCATATTCTCCTACTGCTTCGAGGAAGTCATCATATGCTTTCGTTACTGACTTCGCTCTAGCTAAAATCTTCTCGTCATCTAATACAGTGTCAAATACTTCTGAAGGATCTGCATATACATTCTTAATGATGTGTGTATAAGATCTACTATGGATTTGCTCCATGAAATTCCATACACCGATGCATCCTTCTAACTCTGGTAGTGAGCAGTAAGGAGCGAATGCCATGCCAGGTCCTCTACCTTGCACGCTGTCAAGGAGGATCTGATATTTAAGGTTAGAAGTATAAATGTGCTTCTGTTGATCGTTTAGTGTCTTATAGTCAGACCTATCCTTCTGTAGTGAAACCTCTTCGGGTCTCCAGAAGAATCCTAGTTGAGACTGTGTAAGTCTCTCAAAGTCTGGGTATTTGTATTCATCATATCTCTGCATCCCTAAGGGTGCTCCGAAAAACATTGGTTGTTTCTTAGTATCCACTTGGTTACTATTGAAAACAGTAATTGACATTTAATTCCTTAGGGTGAGTGTTATACATTGCAAGCTTCACATTCTGCCTCGTCTCCAGACAGGATGTCATCGACTAAACTATTGAGATCGGTATGTGCTACCTCAGCAATAGGTTCTTCGATATCTTTTTTATTGTCGTAAGTATTCTGATAGTATGAGGTCTTCCAACCGTATTTGTAAGTATTCAACAAGTCCATAGAGAATACTGACATAGGTATCTCATTGTTAGGATAATTCTCTGGATTGTATGACCAGTTACCACTGATCGCTTGATCAAAAAACTTTTGCATGACCGCAACAACTTTGATGTAACCCTCATTGGATTTCATATCCCACAAGAGTGTGTAGTTATTCTTTAGTGTGTTGTATTGCGGAACAATCTGCTTAAGAGGTCCTTTCTTCGATTTCTTAACGGACAAGTAGTCTCTAGGTGGCTCGATTCCATTGGTTGCGTTTGACACAACGGAGCTGCTCTCCGAAGGCATTTGTGCGGACAGAGTGCTGTGCCTGAGTCCGAATTTCTTGATGTCATCCCGAAGAGAATCCCAATCATGTTGATACTCTGGTGCTACAATTTGATCGACTTCCTTCTTATATGTATCGATAGGAAGAATTCCATCATGATACTTTGTGCAAACGAAATTACCACATGGTCCTCTCTCTTTTGAGAGTTGGTTTGATGCCTTCAAAAGATAGTATTGGAAGGACTCTGTTAACTCATGGACAAGATCATAAGCACCTTGATCATCATACTTAACACCTTGCTTAGCAAGGTAATGTGCTAGTCCGATGTAACCAATACCAAGTGATCGACGTGCGATAGTAGAATCTTCTGCTGCCTTTACAGGATACTCTTGATAGTCAATCAACTCCTCAAGACCACGGACTGCAAGATCACATAGATTCTCCAACTCATCAGTCTTTCTGATCTTACCTACGTTGATAGCAGATAGGATACACAAAGCAATCTCACCCTGTCCTTGGATGGACTGGATAGGATCTGTTGGTAGTGTGATCTCTTGACATAGGTTACTCATGCTCACCTTATCTTTAAATGATGAGTGAGTATTAACGTGATCAATATTCATCAGATAGATACGACCTGTCTCTGCTCTCTCCTTGAGCATAGCAAGGATTAATTCCTGTGCGGGGACAACATTCTTAGGGATGGTCTCGTCTGATTCGTATTTGGTATAAAGACTATTGAAGTCAGGAGTGCCAAAGGCATCATATAAACCAGGCACATCATGAGGAGAGAAGAGAGTGATACTTTCATTATTAATAAACCTTTGATAAAACAATTCGCTCAGTTGAATACTGTAGTCTAGTTTCCTTACTCTATTATCTTCTGTCCCTTTATTATTCTTAAGGACAAGAATGTCTTCTATTTCTTGGTGCCAAATGGGGAAGTGGACAGTCGCTGATCCACCACGGATGCCGTTTTGAGTGCAACATCTGACAGTGCTCTCAAACTTTTTGAGGAAAGGGACAACACCTGTGTGCTGCACTTCACCGCCCCTGATTTTAGCGTTGATCCCACGGATTCTACCTGCGTTGATGCCGATTCCAGCCCTTTGAGCAACGTAGTAACCAATAGCCATGTCACTGCTAAAGATGCTATCGAGGGTGTCATCAATATCAACAAGAACACAGCTAGCAAATTGCCTAAGGGGAGTCCGCACACCTCCCATGATAGGAGTCGGGATGTTGATTTTGTGCGTTGAGATTGCGTCGTAGTATTTTTTGACATAGGTTAATCTGCTCTCCTCTGGATAGCGTTGAAACAATGTTGCTGCGATCATGACATACATCTGCTGTGGTGTTTCATACACCTCACCAGTTGACCTGTCTTGTACCAGATATTTATCTACAACTTGACGAAGACCTGCATATGTAAACATATAGTCTCTATCATAGTCAATCATAGAGTTGATATCGTCCCACTCGAGACCGCTGTACGAGTCTACAAGGGTTTTGTCATAGAGTCCCTTAGCAATACACTCCTTGATATGCCAATGAATATGTGGATGTGCATCAGGATGTCTTTGGTAGACTGCCTTTCGGAGAGAAAACAGCAGCAAACGAGCAGCAACAAACTGATAGTTTGGTGTGTCTAGAGAGATCAAATCATTCGCAGACTTGATAAGGATCTCTTGAATGTCATCGGTCTTGATTCCATCAAAAATCTGCAAGTTAGCATTCATTTCTATTGCAGACTCGGAGACACCTGCGACACCATCGCATGCCATCTCGACCATCTTATGAATTTTTTCTAAGTTAAGTGACTCAACAATGCCATTACGCTTGACGACGTTGGTGCTCATACCTTTTTCCAGAATGTAAGTTTTACTTTTGCCTCGGCACCTATGAAGGTGTTTTCTTTTATGATCTTTTTCACATCATGACCTGCGAGGTGCATGTCATTGAGATCTTTCTGCTTAATAGTCTTAGGGAATATCACTACGGAGTGACCCTGAGATATACTATCAGTTATCTTAGCAACGATCTCCTTGTTTCGTGGTTCGTTGTCATAGACGAATGTAAATTTATAATTGAAAGTGCTGAAGTCAACATCACTACCACACATAGCAATAGCATTGGGTAAGAAATAACTGTCGAATGGTCCTTCAGTGACATAAATTTCTTCTTCAGTGTTAACACGATCCAATCCAAAGAGTTTAGTCTTACTCTTATCAAAGATACATGTGATATATCTTAGCACACTTTTAGGTGCTAGTGATCTACCTTGAATTCCAAACCATTTACCATCCTTATCAATAAGAGGGATGATAATCCTAGGTTGGTCATTCTTTAGACTCTCAAAATAGTTTGGACTCTGAGTGTTGACCCATGCCTTAAACTTGTCAACATAATACAGAGTATAAAATGCGTCCGAAGGTAAGTGTCTTTTCTCTAGATACTCTCTTGCGGGATGCTCATTATTTAGACTAGCAATAGATTGCAGTCCAGTAGGCTTGGTGGCAAAGTATGGCTTTGCTGACAAGTCTGGTAGGACTTCTTTCTTCTTAGGTTTTTTGTATTTCTCGAGAAGATATTCTGCGTATAAATCTGAGGCTTGATCCTTCAAGAAGGTAGACAGAGACTTAGAGATACCACAGTTGTGGCATTTATAAACGTAATCATTATTACGCATAAAAAAATACCCCCTCGCTTTACTCTTATAGCGTTGGGAGTCACCACAATAGGGGCACCTAAAATTGTAAGTGCGTCCTTGATGTTTAAATTTTTCTAGTCTGACCCCAACACGATCGATGTATTGGGTATCAACGTAACTCATTAAGGTCGGATATCTCTCCAACTAGCATACTACTATTTGGGGATCCTGTCAACACTGGTTTAATAATCTTCTGTCCTACTGGACTCACTAGGAAACTTATGATACTCAGTGCTCCAAATATACTCCACATCTTCTTCTCCATTAACCTCAGGCGGTCATCCACCTTCCTTATATCTCTCTCGCATCCTTTCTTTATTGCATTGGTTTCTCGATTGACATCTGCAGACAGTCTATCGATCTTCTCAAATAATACTTCGTCTATCTTATCTTGCTTGTCAAGTTTCTCATTGTGTACAGCAAGAAGTTGACCCATCTTCACAGAGTTTTCTTGAAGAGTGTCAACAACTTTTTCTAGTCTTTCAATTATAGCTGAGTTGATATCAGACATGGAGTGCTTTTTGACGTTTGTCCCAGTAGAATTTTATTACTTGATTAGGGTATAAACGAGTTACTTTAATCTTTTTGTGCACCTCAGGACGATATATCTTTCTGAGTTGAATTTTTATTTCGGACGGAGACTTACCATACAATACATATGAGTCAATACCATCGAAATGTATTAGATAAGGAATGACACTACTATCTTTCTGATAGTGTGTTGCTTCTCCAAGACCTGCATTACCTGTGCGAGGACCTATCCCCACGTTTGGTAAGACATAACCTTTGGGTTTATACTTACGTCTCTTTACTTTCTTCTGCCCTAGCATGGGATCGAAACCTGCCACAGGACCACTTGCATTAGCAGATCCAGAGAATCCACCAGTGCCTGCACTCATTGTTGGGGCATCTTCGTTAATCATTCTATTGCAGTGAGCGTATCGTATACATCCATATCTAAATCAACTTCATTCAATGAGCCCTGATTGATCTCTGGATACCTATCTAAAAATATTAGAAAGGTCTTCAGTATAGACCAGTATTCTCGCTCGAGTTTATACATTAGCAACGGTATGGTTGCCTCATCAAACACATTGAATAAGATGATCAAATGGTTAATGATCAAATTTGTACGTAGCGTCCCAGTCTTCAAGTATCTCTTAAGCAGACGCTTAAGGTATTTGAATTTCTTCATGTCCTCCATGAAGTCATCTACAGTAACCGATTGTGGGTTGTTGTAGTGCTTGATGGCGAACAGTAAGTGATTCTTATCTGTTAGACTTTCAAAACGCATTACGAAGATCAGGAATACCTGAGATTATTTATTAACTACCGAATGTGATAGTTGCTGCACCGTCAGTTTCTTTCTGGACAGCACCTTTACTTGTGGTAATGATACACTTATACTTGTAACCGTTAAGTGTTGTACCTCCAAGTCCACTGTATGCAAGAGTTGCAGTAGTGAAGTCAGCGTATGTGATACCTGTGTCAAGTGAAGCACTTACATCTACCCAACGAGTAGTAGCAGTTGCTGTCTGTCTCTGCCATTTGTAAGAGATAGTACCTGACTGGTCTACAGTTGCTGCTGCAACGAATGTACCTGCACCACTAGAGGATGTAGAGTTAGCAGGTTGTGTGCCAACTGTGATTACCTCAACTACATCTGCTGCGATTGTGTCATCAGATGCGTCGCCCGCTGCTGCTGCAGTAGCATGTGTGAATGCTAGACATTCTGCCTTGTGACGTGTGTCACCATTGTGTGTAAGATATGTGCGATACAACCACCAACCTGGTCCTGAAATTCCTCTGGACTCATTAGTGCCCTTAGTCATCTCAGTGTCGTCAACAAAAACAAGACTGTAGTTAGAAATGCTATCTCCACCCTTGATAACATATTCTGCTACTGCCTTGGGAGGTGTCCTCCTGATTGCTGATCCTGCTGCGATTGTTGCAGTTGATCCTGCGTATACCTTGTGTAACTCTAGAGCAGTCGCTGACGTTACCTGTTTTACGATGTAAGAAACACCTGACAAGTCCAACACATCTCCTACCTTGACAAGGTTGTCAGAGGCAGACGTGAAGTCTCCAGAAGTTGTTACGGTTGCATCGCCATTGGTTACTCCTACGGCAGTGCCCATTGCTTTCGCATCGATTAGTCCAAATACAGCCATTGTTCTCTATAGTACGGGTGGTTTCATCTATATGTTATTTATACTACTTTGACTCTAGAGCTTCCTTAACTTTCTCAAAGAGAGCGTCGTCTGCTGTAGTCTTAGTTAGTTTTACTGCCTTACCGATGATAAGTAGACAGATATCGATTAGTTTTTCTCCAAGTTCTGCGTCGTCTGGAATTTTAGCAACAGCAGAATCGATAACCTTGTATGCTAGTGGCATTAAAAAGCTAAACATGATTAATTAAATAAAGGGTACCTTATTTATAACTTTTTATACTCACTTGGTTTGAGACCTGCAGCCTCAGCATCATGCTCTTGAGTTAATGAGATCATCTTCTCTCTCATTCTCTCTTTGATGACATCCTTAGCAGCTTTGTCATCTTCATCATGTGGAATTACATTACCTTCGGCATCTGTTTCGTGATGCTCTTTCTTTACTTCATGCTTCTCATAACCAATGCCATCGCCATCGTCGTCCCACCAACGCTTGACTTTTCCTTTCGGATCTTTCTTGGCAGATTTCTTTGCAGCTTCTTTCAGTGCGTCCATAGATGCACCAAGTTTTGCTTTCATGGTTTCTTTCATGAGGTCTTCCTTTTTTGGATTTACGGTTACACCTTTCTTAGTAACGGTCTTGAGTGAACTCTTCCTGTCCTGAGTTTTTTCAGTTGGTTGCTTCATTCAATTCACCTTTAATGTTACTTCGCCAGTCGTATTTATCCTTAATCGACAGCTTGAAAGATTCGACATCGAGAGTTTTTGGATAGTCTTTGTCACCCTTTTTAGCAGGTGCTTCGCCACGCTTACGCTTGGCATGGATGTTATCCCATAGACCTTTCTTCTCTTCGATCTCTTCTTCCTTGACACAGTTAGGTACTTGCTTCCCTCCCTTTGTCTTGGTGCCCTTTGCCTTGTAGCCTGTCCAACATTTCTTGGCACCTACATTAGCACGAGCTTGTTTCATGGACTCGTGAAGGTCATCTATATCAATACCAACCACTTCTTCTTTAGCGGTGACACCAATATCAACTGCATCTTTAGCAGTCTTACGACCATCCTTACCCATAACAATATATCTACCATCAGACTTACGACCAGTGACAAGCATCTGATCTCCACCTGAGGAGACAACACGTCCAACGTTTCTATCTCTCTTAAACTCTTCCTTCTTCTTAGCGATAGCTTCCTTTTCAACAGGGAATCCCCCATATCCTTCTACTACCACTTCATGTGTATCCAAGATGTCGATCACCTTTTCTGCACCCTCTTGAAGTCTTTTGATCAACTTGTCAACAGTGCCAGTCTCGATTGCATCGAAAATTTTATTCTGCTCTAAGAAGGTATACTTCAGTAGTGCAGCAGATACTTTTATATCTAAAGTCATTGCTTTACAGAGAATTAGTCGTTAAAACGTATTATTATTTAGTCTTTGTCTTCTTTCTAAAGTCAGAAAACTTGATTGTTGCTTGACCAGGTGTCATTGCTTGGACTGCTGCACGATACTCGTCAGTGCCTACCTTCCATGAGTTACCACTACCGTCATCAGCAGAATAGTTAGACTGATCTTCTCTCTCTGTGATGTGCTGCAACCATGCTTTGTGCTCACTACCATCTGGCATTTGGAATACAACATAGTTTGTGCCACGGTGGACAACATGTCCTGTCAAACCTGTATCATCGTGCTCTACTAGTGCACCAACCTTAAAGATATGGTTGAGCATATAGAAGTCACGGAATGTATCGTAGTCTAGTTTAGGTGCATACTCCCATAGTGATTCATTAAACCACTCCTTGACATCCTTCTTCTTACCTTTCTTAGGTGGAGGTGTCATACCCTTGAGGACATCTGCCATCATCTGTGCACTGTGCTTCTTGCTAATACCCTTAGGCATTCCACCATGGAATGAATCATGGTCGTTACCTTGAGCATGCTTACGCATGTCTGATGCTGACAATTTCTCAATAGGATCTTCAGACTTGGGGTCTCTTGCTCCTGCAGACTTAATGTTTATTGTATTAAAGTCGTAGTGTATTTTATTATATTTTTTTGTAAGTGATTCAAATTCTTTTACTCGGTCATCACCAACAACCATAGTGACATGCTTATGACCTTCGTCATTCAAGTCCTTTAGGATGTCAAATATATTACGGTGTGCCTCGTTGTTTTGTATCTTATCCTTATGTTGAGGATACATCTTCCTCATGTGACCTACTTTTTGATCTGCTGTGAGGGGATTCTTTTTGTGGTCTTGGGATCTGCTAGGGTAGATTCTGTAGTTTCCCGAGTCGCCTCCGTGAGATCTAACAGCATCGAGTAACTTACCATGGCCAGCATGAGGAGGATTAAACCTGCCAAAAGTAATTGCAACGTGGGGGTCAGCATCATTTTTTTTGTTTGTACTAGAAGATTGACCCTTCGCGGATGGTGAGGGTTTCTTTGTTTTAGTCTCTTTTGCTTCTTTAATGAAATCTAGGAAACGCATTTAGCCCCAATCTTTTGCTACGGTGAAGTTGGCACGACTGAATTCAAGTCTGTCAACGAGTTTAAGAGCGGTGCCATCTTTGATAGCAACAAATCCTTCTGGACTTGTTACACGATAACCCGACTCGTCTTCGAGGAAGGTGCCAACACCTTCGATCTTTTTCAATTTATTTATAATCATATTCTTTGCGTCCATTAGGTTTCTAAACCCACTGAGTGCAGAAAACATGATAGTCTTGTTACTATTTAGAAAAGAAACAGAGTCCGATCTACGTTTTTCCCATTGATCCTGTGTTTTCTGAGTCTTTTTCTTGATGATTTCCTTCTTATACCTGTCATCAAGGAATTTTATATACCCTAGTGCCATCTTAGATGAGGTGTTAGGTATCTTGCCTTCACGGATAACTTGGTTGAAGTAAATCTTAAACATAGAAGCAGGAGAGAAAGAAGATTTGTCTTTGGTAATGACATCTAGAAACTTACTGCCTGATCTTAGGTTGCTCTTTGCCTGTCTAATAGTATTATTGATAGCATTCTTCTCACTGATGCTTAGATTGGCAACACCGTTTACGTTAGTAAATTCTGAGGAGAATACTGCAATGTCTTTGACACCCTGTAGACCTTTTACATCTGCACCAAATGTTGCAGACAAAGTATCCATGCTACCACCAACGTAGCGAGTGTGAAAGACAATGCCTAGAGTAGACTTTGCTACCTTGGCACCCATGTCGCTCTTCTGATCTACGACATAAGTGATTGTATTGGGTTTAAATCTATAACCTCGTTTGCCACCAACGGTAACAAGAGGAGGGGTAGAAGTATAGAGGAGATCCCCTTGGAGAATACCGTCAATGGGTAGTTTCTTAAGTTGCTTGTAGCATTGCTTGAGGATACCATTGATAGCACCTTCGTAGTGGAAGTCGATGAAGTCTTCATTGTATCCTATTTTGGGTGTCGTCTTATTAAAGACTGACTTTGTGCCAACAAAGAATTCTCCTGTCTGTGGATCTTTACCACACACAACAGCAGGAGCACCATCCCATTTCACAGTGACCTTCGTGTTGCCTCCACCCATTCCTGAGGTAAGCATGTCACGAAGAGACTCTAGAAAGGCAATGCTATTCTTAACACCAGTTGACCCAGTGTTAAAAATGTCATCTTCTAAATGCTCGAGGTGAGTATTCTTTGCCATACTTCTATAATACTATACTTTGATATGTAATGGGGGAGTAGTGTGCCACTTCTTTATGTGGATAAGAAGGCAGTGTCACCGTCCATATCATATGTGCTAGGACGAATGTTATTTATCTTAAGTGCCATCAAGAAAGACCAACGTGCACTAGATTTAGAGTTAGTCTTAAGACGAATCCTGATGTTACTACTGGTTACTGAGTCAGAGAAACGTGGGCATCCATACCCTTCTGGATCTCTACCCATATAATATAGTCCTTTTCCTTTTATCTGTATGTAAAAGGTGCTCTTAGAGTTGTAATAAGTTTCTACTTCTCTTGCTGCTGCACGACCCTCTGCCAAATACTTATCTGGAAATCTTTTAAGATCTAATTCAAGACCCTTCTTTCTCTGTGTAAGGGTTGCGTCTTTCTTTAACGTAAACTTAGCAGGTGTATTCTTACTAGGTTTCCAATGATCGTTTGCTTCCTTTATAATATTAAAATTTTCAGCGATACCTATCATAGTAAGTGCTGCTTCTTTCTGAGCACTTGACTTACTCTTATCAATAGTAAACTTCATGGCAGAAGTATCAAAGTCAAAATTCATCTGAGCAAAGTCAGCAGATAACTTTTCCTTCAATTCAAACTTAATTATATTAGTATCTTTTTTTAATTCTAAGTCTGCCTTTGCATTGTCTGCACCTGCAGGATCAGACACATCAAAACCTTTATCACGCAGTGATCTAATTAAATCGAATTCATACTGGAAGCCAGCATTCATCGTCAGCGGTCTAGCCGAGTTGCCCTCTCCGTCCAGTAGAGGCTCGTTGTCTTTCTTGCGTGCCATAACTATATTTATCGCACTCAGATCTATTATTCCAGTGGCGAATTACCCCGCTGACAATAAAACAATTAGTGACGAGATAACTAACAAAGATAATAGATCGTACAATGACCACATAATTATCATAGTCTTTCGTTTTTTCATCAGCAAAACTACCGAGTGCATACTTCCATATCTTCCAAATCATTTTTGGGGAAAATAATTAAAGTTAATTACACATCTATCCTGAGTGGATGATGTGCCAAAGTGTATAGTGGAGGATGGGAATATAACTGCTCTACCTTTAACAGACTCTACTTTTTGATCTCCCACCATTGTATAACCATCGTTACTATTTACATAGTAAATTGCAGTCATTGCATTGGGGAATGTATGATCTAAGTGTGTCTTTGATGACGAGGGGAAGTCTGTTTTTAGTTGCAAGTTTGCTTTAATTTTAATTAGTGCACACGCATCTAATTCTACTAGCAGTGGCATCATAGCACGGTCTTGTACATACTCAGACTGTGGGAATCCATTGTTGTAAAACATGTGCACCATCTGTGATCGTGAGTCAGGATCACTTGACACTATTCTACGACAGTATGACCACGGAAATTCGTTACCCAACAAGAGATTATGAATTTCGTCTTGTTGATAATCGTCTATAAAATTATCAATGACCTTCATTTAGATATCGCCTGGTTTTCTATTCTCTGAATAGTATTCATCAAACTTCATCTTAGGATAGCGTGCTGCTAGTTTAAGTGTGTTGATATAGATTACTTCATCCATACGGATGTCTAGTGCAGCACATGCATTCTGTGCATACCACAATACATCACCCAACTCTTTAATAAGATGATCCTTTGTATCTTCATTCCAAGGTTTGCCTTGGTATTTTAATTTCTTTACGATCTCCATAAACTCACCACCTTCTGCAGACATACCAGATGCAGCAGTGTCTAGACGGTGAATCTTACAACCGTTTGCTTCCAACTCATCCATGCGTTGTCTGAATATAGCATAGTCCTTACTAGGATTAGAGCATGTTTGATTCACAAAGTCAGCGTAGCGATCGAAGTCAATTTTAATTTCTGTTGGTTGACCAGATTCCTCTGCGTCTGCCATTTTCTTTCTGACCTTTTGCTTGGTCTTGTATGCACTGTTGAAACGTGGATCGTTAGCAACTTCTTTAGCATCTTTAGGTGCCTGTGCTGCAGCGTCTTTTGCTGCCTGCTCAAAATTCTCAGCAGCATCAGTTGCTGCATTAGAAAACTTTTCTGCTTTGTCTTGGATGTCGTCACCACCACCTGTATCAGGTGCAGGAGCGAAACCGCCAGGATTAACCTTCATATTTTAAAACCTTGGAATTTAGATTTGGTATCAGTTGTAAATTCTTCTTGATTGCTATCAAGAATATTATCTTGAGCACTCTGCTCACAATCATACAGCCTCATCTTCGCTCTGTCAATACCCAAAACGAATCTCTTATTAACTGTAGGGTCATTGTATCTATTCTTTAACTGCTTGACCATGATTTGATTCATGGCTTCTAGATCTTCGGTAGCAATAAGTGCAAACATAAGATCAGCAGTAGCAGGTAGACCGAAAGACTCACTAGTATCGGTAAGCTCGACATCACTGCTCCCATAACCAGACCTCGTTGTCTGTGTAGCGGAGACGATGGGTACGTTGAATTCTCCTGCCAGTCCTCGTAATTCTTCTGCGATTGCTTTGACATAGGTATACGAATTTACTATGTTATTCTTGTATCTTGAAGACGCACATATGTTTAGATAGTCTACAAAGATAATATCGGGATGGAAACCTTTCTTAAGTGACAACTCATTGAGTAGTGACTTGAAATGTCCAACATGTGCTGACGCTGTAGGGTATTCTTTAATGACAAGACGACCCTGTGTCTTCTGTGACAATCCTTCTATCTTAGACTGATACTTTCCTTTACTGAATAAAGGATCGCTTAGTGTTTGGATAGGGATGTCGAGGAGGTTGGCATCAATTCGCTCAGCAATTTTCTCCTCTGCCATTTCAAGTGTAATGTAGAGTACGTTCCTGCCCTGCAAGAGCGAGGCACTAGCCATGTGGCACATGAATAAAGACTTCCCGACACCAGTACCAGCGAGTGCGATATTAAGAGTCTTATTAGGTAAACCACCTTTTGTGATTTTGTTAAGAAACTCGAGATCAAATGGGATCTTTTCTTCCTTTCTGTGATAGAAGTCATATCTTGACTCTGAATCCTCAATGTAGTCATGTCCAACGTGGTCATCAAAGCACACACTAAGTGCGTCCGACATGATGGTCGGAATTGCTTCTTGATTACGAGTCTTATCTTGACCATCAGCGATCTGGACGGACTCCATAAGAGCATTATATATCGCTCTCTCCTTGCACCACTTCTCTGTGGTATCAAGTAACCATTCTTCGTTGTATTCTGTCTTATCTAGTCCTCTAAGTATATCTAACACCGTATTAACAGCATCCTCTGTTAAATCTTTACGTTTCTCAACTTCTAGAGCGATAGCATTAGGCTCAGGAATGTTGTCATAGTCAGAGATAAAGGTAGATACCTCATTAAATACCACCTTTTGTGATATATCTTCAAAGTATTCTTCCTTAATAAAAGGTAAGACCTTTCTCATGTAATCTGCATTAAGAATCAGATTACTAATTACAATTTCTTCTATACCTGGCATTATTGATAGTGTAAGTAGGTGCCTATAATGTACTTGTCATTACTAATAGGTTGCTCACCGAGATGAGGATACATCCATAGAGGAGGGAAGCATAACACACTACCCTGTTTAGGTTTGATCTTCATCTCTAGATTAGGGAATGATGTTTCACCTCCCTCTTCTACAGTATTAAGATAGAAAAACATAACAAGGAAGCGACGTGCTGTAGCATAGTCACCCACATCAATGTGAATATCAAATCGATCTTCAGTGTCAACCGAATACTTTTTCATACGGATCTGCTCAATACTATTCTTGGGTGGCCAGAATGGTGAGCATGCTGTATCACGCATGTATAATTCAGATGTTGATTGAATAGACTTTATTAATTCATTTTGTATGACACCCCATGCCTTGTTACCATCCTTCTCAGCGAGAAGGGTGACATTCATCTGTGTGAATTGAGGTTTGTGTGACTGCTCCCAACGATCTTGTGCTTCTTCATTCTCTTCAAAGAGTTTGATAGCATTATTGCATACGTTTAGGTCGAGCACATTGTCATATACTCTGATAAAGTCCTTTAGATTACTCTCCATACTTGAATTCTTTTTGTGCACTCTCGTCTAGTGCTTGCATTACTTCTTTGGTGAAATACTTTTCTGGATCGGCAAGGATTGATTTAGGATATACGCTAGACTCGCCAATGCGATAACGATTCCCAACCCGCTCGAAGACTCCATACTTTTCACCCAACTCCAGTAGTCCGTAATATTTGTCAAGACCTCGTTCGTCATAGAATAACCTCGTTTCTACCTGTGCGTTTTCTTTAGTAAGTCTTGACTTTGCTGCCTTGACTTTAATAATATTTCCAACGACATCAGTGCCGTCTTTCTCTTTCTTTTTAGAAAGATATACTATAGTTGAAGCAGCATATTTCAATCCACTACCACCACCCATCTCTTTTGTGGGGATGTATGATCCAACAACATCATAAGTATGATTTGTCACGATCATAGGTACATTAGCAAGACCTAGCTTCAATGTCAATACTCTGAATGCACCTTTTAAAATTTGTGCTCTTGTCATGTCACGAGTTTCTTTACCCGCTTCAGTATCCTCAATCTCTTTTGAGGTAGACAGCATACCCAAAGAATCCAACACAAACATAAGAGGTTTGCGATCATCTTTTTGCTTCAGATATTTATCTACAATCTTGACTGCCTGTGTGCGAAACTCTTGCACTGTTGTAACAGGGACAATGATCATACGTCTAGAGTCAATACCACGAGACTCAATCATTTGCTTACTGATAGCAGATTCAGACTCAAAATAGATGACACCTGCATCAGGGTCAGTCTCTAGGAAGTGACGGACAACACTCAAGGCAAAGAATGTTTTACCTGTGCTGCTTTCACCTGCTAGTGCTGTGATCTTATTAGAAGGTAGACCACCAAAGATACTGCCACTCAATAAACCATTGAGTATATAAGATCCAGTATCAACATACTGAGTAATGTCACCTGCAGAGATACCATCACTGGCAACTGCTGCATATTCATTATCAATCTCCTTTACGATTTCAGTAAAAAAACTACTTGTCATAATTAACCAAACATTGCTTCTAGTGTTGCACGTCTCCTTGCAGACCATCCGATCTGATCAAGGATAACGGTAAGTGGATCAAGAAATGCTTTATTAAATTGCATATCATAATCAATATAATCCTCGAGTTTAAACTCGGGAGGTAGAGTCCTAAAGAAAGAGATGACGTTTTGGAAGTCACCCTTCTCCCCATGACGACCAAGTTTATTAGGTGTCTTAAGGAAGACATACTTGATCTTTTCACCCTCCTTTACGAGGGGATACTTGTGTGTAAGTTTCTGCTCTTTGATAGAGTTATTATATAATAGCACACCTCGGACATGAATGGGGCAATGTGCTCCATACAACTTCTTAGGGTGGTGATATTTTTGTAAGTTGTTGCATGACCTAGGAAATGCAATCTCATCTGTAGGTAGTGACTTAAACTTTTTCTCAAACTGTTTGACAAAACGCTGCACCTCCTTCTCATCTGTATTCATCATGAGTTTAAGGACGTCCCTAAGGGCACCACGACATGATGATGGTGTTGAAGACTTGACTGCTTCAATACCCATGATCTTTAGGGTAGGCTCATGATACAAGACACCCTCACTGTCCCATACGTTTAGAATATATCTCTTCTTTGCTGTCCATAGACCACGATTAGCGATGTTTTCTCTCTTCATAAACATCTTCTGCTCGTAGGCATTTACATAGGTTGCCAATTCTTCGTAAGAATTTTGAATATACTTTTCAAATTCCACGTCACACACCTTCGTAAGGAACCTAACAATGTCCTTATCGCCTTTCTCTCTGTCCTTGAATACTTTTTCAACCAGAGGACCCATATGCAAATAAATGGAATCGGTATCACTAGCAATAACATAATCCTTACCTTCGGTGCTTAATAATTTATTTAGAAACTTGTTAATCTCATTCTCTATCCAACGGATAGAGACTTGACCAGACAAAGTAATTGCCTCAGCGTTTGCCAAGTTGTAGTAACGGAAGTACTGGTTTCCAATAGCACCATAGGCACTATTAAGTTGTATCTTCCTTGCCATTTGAATGTTATTATATGTGGATATATCATTCAATAGACTAGTGTTACCTGTCTCCTCAAACTTCTGTTTGCAGGCAATCATTTTCTTCTTAAATATCTTTCTCTCATCATATATCCTCTGCATTATCTTAGGGAGGAATCCATGTATGTCTTTACGATACTGAGCACCATTAGCACAGACTGCATACTCCTTATGTGCTACAAAATCCTTGTTAAGAATCTTCTCTACTGATACCTGTGGATGTCTCTCATCTATAAGTGTCTCAGGGGAGATATTATATTGCATAATAAGGTGTGGATATAGACTATTCAAGTCAAAATTACACACCCAATCATACACACCTGGCACAGGCTCTTTCACATATGCACCTGCATATTTGTCGTCCTTCTCTGCTGTATGCTTAGGGGGCACAACAATATTCTTTGCACTCAAGTCATTATATATGAGAGTATCCCACATCTTTACCTGTGAGAATACATCATCAATGTTTACTTTAGCATCATATGCCATGGTGACTGCCAACTCAACAAGTTTCATCTTGCTTTCTAGTTGATCAACCAACTCAACGTCATGGATGTTATAATCTACAAACTTTTGCCAGTCAGATGTATAGAAGTCTTTAAAGTTTTCATACATGCTGTGGTCTAGTTTATGCTCCCCCAATTCAACAGTGGATATATGCTCTAGACTATATGATTCTTGTGCAGAATAAGTAAACTTTCTGTATAGATCAAGGTAATCTAGGATAGTGACACCAAGAATATCATAGACAAGATTAGTCCGTCCTTGCACAGTTATTGCACGCTCTTTTACTACATTCCAAGGGGACAAACTCTTCATCCACTTGTCACCTAAAATCTTTTCAATCCTACGACAGATATAAGGCATGTCATAGAAGTTATTATTCCATCCTGTGATGATATCAGGGGTATTATGCACCCAGAATTTATGGAAATCCTGTAGCATCTCATGCTCAGTATTAAATACACGATACTCTACAGTTTCTGGTGGTGTATACTCTCTTGTCCCCCATGTGATGATCTTCTTAGTCATCATATTCTTCATGGTAATGCATAGCATGTCCTCTTGACACGCATCTACATCAGGGAAACCATTCTCACATGCAACCTCAATATCAATAGTCCATATACCCATCTTCTTCATGTCATAGTTGACACGAGTAGGGTATTTCTGAGCGATATGTTGGAATACAAACCTCTCATACCCATGCACTTCCATGCCCTCTACATCAGAGTATCTCTGCAGAAAGTCTCTTGCCTCACGGACACCATCAAACTTTTTCTTATGTGCATATCTACCATCTAATGTCTTATATTTTGACTTCTTCGACTGATTAGCAGGCACTAGAAACAGTGAAGGGGATGTCTTCTCACGGTATTGCACACGCTCACCGTTTCGATATCCCCTTACCAACGCAGTATCACCAAAGATGATTACGTTAGTATAAAAATCACTCATCTGTGTCTTTCTTGTCGGTCTTTGATTCTAGCATGACTAGATACTTCTTCGCAACCGCAGGTGATGGATCGACAACAGTCAATACATCCTCACTTGCTATGAATACATCGTCTTGATCACTGTAGTATGGATACTTTCTCAGTCCTTCGTCCGATACTAAGTGGCAGTTTTGTATGAGGTAACTAGGCTCCTCATCCAATTCCACAAGGTCACCCAACAAGAAGACCGTTGGGTGGGATTTCAGAATAATCAACTTTAACATCATCTTTTTGTGGTTTCGATTTTTTAATAGTGGTCAATGCTTCTTCATAACGCTTGACTACTTCCCAATGGGGGTCAGCAATGCTTACAACATGTTGCAAAGAAATAAAATTTGCCCCTACTGTTAGTGGGAAGTATGGATAAAATCTCATACGAATATCACCCAGTGGATTATCTTTTTCTTCGACAAGGAAATCCTTTTCATTCATTTCCAACTGAATAGAAAATGCATCTTGGAATTCATAAGCAAGGACACGAGCGTCATCACCCTCTTTGTCTCTTACTTCTTTGATGTCGGCAACTACATCTTCGCCGTTTGCCATTCTAGCAATTTTAATACTCATGTTAGAAAGTCTAGTGACCTATTTATCTTATCATAAAAAAAGGAGGTGTCAAGCACCTCCATAATATTAAGTGATATCGTATACCTTTCGTTTCTGATGATCAGGTATCACCTTGTTTAGGGAAACAGATAGTAATCCATTAGTGAATTTAACTTCCCCAACATTTACATCATCACTGAGGTTAAATCCTCGTGCGAATGACCTCTGTGCCACACCTCTGTGGATATACTCCTGACTATCTGTCTCGTCTTTATCTACTGACTTGATTAGAAGCACGTTAGTCTCTGTTGAGACCTCTACTTCTTTTGGATCCCATCCTGCCAGTGCTAATTCGATTCTCCATGTCTCTTCAGACTCTTTGACAATATTATATGGTGGGTATTGAGTTTGTGGAGACCCCATTCCATACGCATGTAGTCTGTAAAATAGATCGTCAAACCCTACACTGTAGCGATTTGCTGCATCAAAAATTGCATTGACATCCTTAGATGTCCACTTAGTTAGTGTCATAATTCTCCTTTAAAAGCGAGTTTAGTTTGTGTCCCCGAAGGCGACACTACTATTTAACCATGAAGTAATGTAACTGCATATGGTGACTACCGTCTCGATTGTTACAGAAAACCGTAATAAAAACTATGCTAAATAAAACTACAATAGACCCCCCTCCAAAGAGGATAAAATGAAGAAAGCATTATTCTTTATTATGGCATTGTCCCTAGGATCGGCTGCTAATGCAGGTGGATTGTCAACTAGACATCAGTCAAGTTTGCAACACACCGTTGACGCACAAACAGCAACGTATTCAAGAGTTGGAAACTCATATTCCATCTCAGGTTCAAACGTGACTACATCTCATACTGCAGCAGGTGCATCGAGTGCAACTGCAAATGGTTTGGGAGTTAATACTTACAGTGCATCAACAGGTGTTGGCACAGTAGGCACCATCACAGCATCCCAGACTGGATCAGGATCATTCTCCTATGCTCAGTCATGGACACAAGGTGATATTGGTGGCACAGGATCTGAATACCTAGACTTCGGTAGCGTATCAGTTACAAACGCAGGAACTCAAAACTCTTCTGCTAATGCACCAGGTACTCTAACCAACGCACATGCTATTACCCTAACAGGTACTGGTAACGTAGGTAGCAGCACAACAGGTCAATTCGTAAGCGAAGTAACCATATTCGACTAAGACAATGAGGAATATATCTAAACTATTCCTCATGTTTTTAGCGACTGGCGTAACCCCAGTCATAGCAGTGCCTGTGGTACCAAATTTCCAACAAGGTTCGATGACTACCCACACGGAAACGACTTCCACTGTGACCGAGACCATAAATTCGATGGACTATAACACAGGCTATCAGTGGTCAGTAACAGGGAATGGAATTACCACAACTGATAATTTATCACCAACCACTACTACATCTAATGTAACCATTGAGGGAGTGAATACAACATGGACAGGAGTAGGGACAACACCCACCTTCACACAGACAACACCAGGTGCAGCGTTTCAATACACAGAAACGATGCAAGGACCAGGCTTGTCGAATCACACAGTAATAAATCGTACCACAAACGTAACAAGCGTCACAGATACAACCAGTATTTTCTCACAATAGCGACATCCCTTGCTATGACTGGGTTTATGCCTTCTGTTAACGCAGAGACTGTTGGTGGTGTAAGTGCCACTGCGTCTCCGATCGCGAATAGTTCGGGCTCAGTGACCAATCAAGCTATACAAGTTTTACAAGGACCGTATATAACAAACACATATGGTGGTGGAATACAATGTCAGGGTGCTACCCTCAACATAACTCCATATGCCACAGGTAGTGCATCAAGTCAAAAACCGTTTGAGGCTTGGTGGGATTCGCCAGTGTACGACATGTCTGACTTAAATGATGATGGTGTGTTAGACAATCCAGGTGATATACTCTACTACGTCCCTACAAGGACAGCTCAGAAAGATAACTATAATATTTCACTAGGTGTCAGTGCTACATGGTCAAAACCACTAGACAAAAAAGCACAAGAACAATGTAAAGAAGCAGTAGCAGTACAGATATCCCTACAAAAACAAGTGACCGCAAATAAAAGATTAGACTTTGAGGTCGCAAGATTGAAAAATTGTGGTGAGCTGATGAAAGCTGGTATTTCATTCCATCCAAAGTCTCCTTACTATGCTATCTGTGCTGATGTTGTGGTGCAGAACGTTAACACTGTGATTCCACATGCACACAGTATCAATAAAAAAAATTACCAGAGAAACTCTAACGTTTCTTCTTCTTCGGAATCTTTAAAGGAGGTAAACCTTTCGATTGGCGATATCGATTAGCAGTCATCTCACTCTTTGAGATCTCACGATGCTTTCCAAGTTTCTTTTGGACAGTAGTCGTGAGTTTTTTTATGACTGGTTTTATAATTCTCAATAGTAATGGTGTGGCAGCAGCACCTGCTGTAGCTACAACTGCTAGTGCTGTCACTGAGGTTACCTGATTTAGAGGAGGTACATACTTTTCCATTGGTGAGGTAGGCTCATACAATGTGATACAGGTTTTACCATCCTGACTTAATTCATGACCTATAACCTTCTCATCTCCTGACTGTGTTACATCACCTATTCTTAATTGCCCCACACCTGGACATGCCACATCTGTAGCAAGGTCACCTGTAGGTGGCACCTCTGGTGGATCTACCTCTGGGGGTGGTTGCACAACAGGTGGTGGTGCTGCTTCTAACTGCATCTGTAACTGATCTGGCTCATAGTCCATCGCATCATAGGATGGATACTCTGCATCACAAAAGACCAAGAGGTTATCAGGATCGTCTTTAATTATCTCATCATTTCTATCACTAAACTCATGTGTCTCTACACAACCTGGCATGTCAATAATAGGATTACCTATAATGACAGTGGTAGGAGGCACATTCGGAACAGTCTGATTCGGAGTGGTAGTTAACCACTCTGGTATATCTGCACTATAGATCCCTATAGAATTAACATGAGTGCTGTTAATCTGTATGTTAGGGATAGTCATTTAACAGCTCTTATTCAAATCCTCAGCCATATTTCCACCGATCTCTGCACCTTGATTACCACCAAACATTGCTATCCAACCTGCAGCAACCCAACCAATAAAGGGAATAGAGGAAACAGCAGGAGCAGCACTAGCACCAATACTAGTCCCAACAAGTCTCCCAGTTCCTTCTGCCGACCCTATAGCCTTGATACATTCTTCTGATCTTGCAGCAGCAATACCTTGTGCTTGCTCTGCACTTAGACCAGGTGGCATATCTATCCAAGATCTCTTGTTAGATACAGGACCGCCCTGATTAGTCTTACCATCTAGGAAGTATTCCTCAGCAACCTTAGTTGTTTCTGTTGCTAGTCCTAGGAAACCACCCTTAGTCTTAATATCCTTAGTGATATATGCAGTCTTAGGATCGTTGGCTTGATAACTTAACTTATATCCATCCTTATTTGCTTGTATAGCATAAGATGTGTAGTCACCTACAGGAACATTCAAGCTAGGTAACTTACTTTCTTGTTTTCTACTTGCAATATAACCTATCATTCCCAGATGGGATACTGCAAACAAACTACCAACCACACCGATTGATATCCATTTTACATTCATGATAACCTCTTAAAATTTAGGCATTTCTAATGGGATCGGAGCACCAGTTGCATCTGGAAGTGAATCTCCTACCATACCAGGTAGTGCAGGTGCAAGTGCACTGCCTAACTGACCCATTGCTTTCTCTTTGAGGTCTTCAATGATTGCATCCTTTCTAATGAATACATATCCACCGAGACCAACTACGCCAAGTGCTACTACACCTGAGAAAATAGCGATTCCGTTAATAATTTTTTGCATGATTACTTAGTGTCTGGGACGATTTTAACAGGACCTGATTCAATCCTGATAGTTTGAGCAGGTGCAGTCTCTGATGCCTTAGCGATAAGAAACTCCATATCTTTCTTAGATATATTAGCACTTCCATCGGATCCATTCTTCTTCTTACCTCCTGCGGAGACGCCAAAGGTAGCTACGACTCCTGTGAAGACCGAAGCTATGAAAGTTGGATCCATGTCCTGCTTAGGAATTTTTAGTGCAGGTGGCAAATCGACATACGCTAATGTCAAAATCCCGCCAGACCAGACCAAAATTCCAAGTCGCACGAAAGTCGATAGGATAGCAAGTTGCTCCTCCTTATCCTCTGCGTGCTCTTTAATTTTTCCGATAATACCTTTTGGCTTATCTTCTTTTTTAGTTTCAGCCATGATAGAAACTTATTCGTATATTATATAGGTGTTTATTTGCTAACACTTTCTACAGGCTGTTTCTTCTTTCCGATATTATACTTACTTTCTAAATTCCATTCCCCTTTGTCCTTATATGCTAGGACTTTAATCTGATTTAGAGGTGCTAACTCAGCATCATCTACAGGTGAAGACACAATGATCAGACCCCAGTCTGACAACAGTCTAGCGATTCTATTTCTACGTTGTGCATCGTTAGTAGTCATGTTAGATGGTTTACCATCCAGTGCAAACAACTCTTTGAAGTGTACGATGTAATATTTACCCTTCTTATGGAGGATATGACAAGATTGATATAGTTTCTTTTCCTTTCGTGATGCTACACCAATTCTGGTGAGCGTCTCCCGCACTTTCAAGAAGTCATCAGGCTCTTTTAATGTAACTTCAACCATCATGCTTGGAGACCAGTTGATCTCGTCACTCATTTCATTCCTCCAGAATTCAGTTTAGACCTAATTACTTGGATTTCTTCCTTGTTTAGCAGTTTTAATGCTTGTAATGCTTTCTCTGTTGAGTAGTTATAGTATTGTTTTACTAAGTCCAAATCAGCGTGAGTTGACTTCTTAGCCCAAGGGGAAAACCTCTTAGATTTCCTAACACTATGTATAAAAAAGTTATATTGCATGTCCTTATCAAGTGTTGCACCCAACCTATTCATCTCATTAGAATGCATGATGGTATCAATGAAGTATGACAATGCCTTGTTGACCATGAATGCAGGATAATGACGCATATACCCCTCATCATCAGTATAGTCTGCAGTCTTTAAGTTAATTGAATTAACGTAGTCAAATGGATTGTAATCTTGTGCCATAATTAATAAAAGGTTTGTCAAATAATACTTCATTGATATAATTATCTGCCCATTCAGCGTCAAACCACTGAGATAAGACCGCTTTTGTCTTCTTATTCTTTCTCTGTGATGTGCAGTAGTAAGACTGATCGTCTATCCTTTTCATGATAGATATCCAATCCTTATCTTTGTAATCTTTCTCTGCTATTCTAACATATTTAACGTATTCTCGTAGATATTCTCTAGTTACATTCAGATAATCTACTCTTGCATCATGGTCTTTCAAACGTGCAAATTTACAGTAGGGTGAGAAGACTTCTTCTGCCCATTGTGGGAGAATTCTCTCGTCTTTGAAGTGATATCTACTACAAATTGGTGCAAGTTGATAGTCGAAACTGACACCATGGACAGGAGAAATATCAACGATAGCAGCAGTCACAGTAGTGGGTGTTTCGATGATATCACACCCAAAAATAGGGATTCTATACTCTGGATCAGGGTAAAAAACACAGTGGACAATGTTTAACTTGTCTTGTAGTGTTGCTCTCTCAAGGTGAATCTTCCTAAGTCCCCTACATTTCCACATTTCATTGTGAATAGTGACTTCTTCGTGCTCAATTAACTTATGCTCGGTCTCTACTATCTCGATAGCAGGTAGACAGATGAGTTGTTGTCTAATCAGTTGTGCGAGATCATCCTGCATACATGACCTCTAGAGGATTAGCAACGATTGCCTCGTAATTCTTAATCAATAACTCTTGTTGGTTACGATTCTTACTACCTCTGTGTTTCATACCGTATGTCAACTGAAAATACTCCTGTTTGTAGTCACTAAACCACTCTTCGATCTCTTCGTCAATATTATATGTAATCATCCACTTATGTGGACAGTTATTACAGTCTTCTAGGAAGACTTTATGGTCAAAATCCTTATGTAATTCAGCGTTTGTGCCATACAAATATGACTTGATTTTATATGGAGGATCTAAAAATACAAATACGTCTCTTGTCTCTGACATATCCTCATTCATGACCACTTCATAGTGTTTATTAGTGATATGCCAGTGACCTATGAGAGCACCTACTGCCTTAAGATTTTGTGCACCACGCACCGTAAAGTTTTGTTTGGATGCAGTCTTAGAAAACGAGGAATTTTCTGTCAATCCACTATAACTACACTTGTTTAAGATCCAGAAATAGCATGCTTGATCAAATGATTCAACATCAGAAATATTTTCCTTACACTTGAGAAACAACTCCTTACATAGTGCTTCATCAGTGTGTGAATTCTTGTATTCTATGAGTGCATCAGACAAATTCTTATAGTCTGACTGTAATACTTTCCAGAAGTTGTAAAGATATCCATATAAGTCGTTGACCCATACATCTGCAGTAGGGTTATCTTGTGTGAATCTTAGTGCAACGCTACCACCACCTAGAAATGGCTCCCTAAACTCCTTACAGTTAGGTGCTAGTTTGAGTAGTCTTTCTGCTGCTCTAGATTTACCGCCAGGATATCTGAGCGGTGTCTTAATGTATCTCATAATACTTCAATGTTTGCCATTGGGTAATCAAAAGGACCAGGATTTATCTTTCCTGCAGGAAACGCATTAAAACTAATGGTCATCCTATCATAATCAAAGAAATGGCGATCACTTTCATGGACTAACCATGAAGGAAACAGAATAAGTTTACCCTCTTCTGCTGCGATCTTTTCTATAGGACCTCCACGGACTTTAAGATTGTCAGATATGACCTCCATACAGTCCATTGTGCGAGGATATACTGGATCATGGAATACAGTTGCTACTCCACCTGTAAGATAAAAAACTCCCGACACTACAGCCATAGGATGTCTGTGTCTTGGATGTCCTACCCCTGATCCTGCAGGTGCAATGTTGCCCCACATGAGTGATATGTCTAGTCTATCACATTGTAGAGCAAATGTCACTTTATATTCTTCTAGACATTCTTCAAACCACTCTACGAGCGAGTGGAATCTCTCATTTTTGTGAATATTGCCACACGTCGTCTCAACTCCCTCTGGAAAATTAAACTGCTCTCTTCTCTCGGATCTAAGAGTTTCTTTAATTTCTTCAAGATCTTCTTCATAGGTAAATTCGGGGACAATAACTGGGAATAATTTGTTTATTTTCATTTAACATCCTTCTTTTCTAGATTCATCATAGGCACATCCCATCCACCTATATTTTGATTTCCAAAAGGGAAGAAGTTAGCAGCAAGTGTGAATCTATTAACCGCTCTTACGTTAGGTTGAGACCCATGCACTAGGTAGGCAGGAAAAATTATTAACGTGCCTGGCTCTGGACAGAAATTATGTCTAGTCTCTTCATAAGGACCTCCATCTAAATGCAACTGTGCCCATTCTCTTTGTGCAAGAGGGTCTACAAACGTAGTAGGAGTTGCTTTTGTGATGTAGTAGATACTGCTCCAATAAGACATGGGATGTCTATGTGGAGTATGGTAATGACCAGTCTGAGCATCAGATCTGTTACACCACATTGATGTAATTTCCATCCTATCAGCAAGGAATTTGTTATCCTTTAGGATTTTATTGGCACATAATTCTAACCACACCTTCAACTCATTCCACTCGGGACGTTGCTCAAGGTGTGGATGTGAGGTGCCTACTCCACCATCTGTATTATATCTCCTATATTCTTCTTTTTGTGCTAATTCAAAAGTCTTTTTCCATAGAGACTTAGGACTTGTAAACTCCCACAATCTGACAGGAAACCAAAGTTTCTCTGTGTAGTCAGTTTTCATTGCGAATCTCCTCGGGAGCATTGACACCAAACCAAATACCAACTACAGGCACAGCAAAGATCAATACTCTTGCCAAACCTGTAATTGCTAGGAAGATCAAGACTCTCTTAGATGACTTCCACCTTCTAGGTGTCCTTGGGGTAATCATTTGAATTCACACCTCATCATAATTTCTGTTAAAAATGCAACAGAGTTTATCTCCAAGTCAGCAACGAATGCTGCTTTATATTGATACTCACCTATGATGAGCACTGCCTCAGGTATAGACTGTGGCTGAAGATATTCATATAGCTTATCGTATATAGCACGAAACAAGACCTTGTAATCATTGTCTAGATTCGTGACAACCCATTTACGCATGTTAGTAAACTCTTTTTGCTTAAGGAATCCAACTAACTTATCAATATTTTGACTGTTAGATCTACCTAAGATACCAACATCAATCTTTCCTGTAGCAGAGTATGCCTGCAACTCATTAAGAGTGCGACGGAAGTCTGGGAAATACTTACCAACTACCTCTGCTACTACTTTTGCATCGTATTCAATACTTTCTTTAGTAAGAATGTCTAGGCATCGCTTATGAAAATTAGAAGCGAGGACGGCACGATTCTTACCCTTTGTAGACATATCTACAACAGAGCATCGACTCTTGATAGGGTCAATGATTTTGTTGATATAGTTACAGGTGAAAATAAAACGACAGTTATTCTGAAACTCCTCGATGACAGCACGCAATAGCAACTGGACATCGGGTGTAGAATTGTCTGCCTCATCAATAATTACGACCTTGTGTTTACCTCCCACAAGAGAAGAAGATGATGCAAAGGACTTACACTTTGTGCGGACGGTATCTAAGTAACGACCTTCATCAGATCCATTGATTAGATAATAGTCAGCACCAATTTCTTCACACAGTGCCTTGGCAAGGGTAGTTTTACCGATACCTGCAGTGCCAGGCAAAAGTAGATTAGGAATCTCTCCCTTCTCTACATAACCTGAGAAAACTGCTTGGTTGACATCTGTTAGGATACAATCAGAAACTGTCCTTGGACGATACTTTTCAACCCAAAGAAACAGTTTACTCATTAGTCTTGGTCAGGCTCCAGTGCGATAAAGTAATTAAGAGAAGATTCAGATAGAGAGTTGAAATTGATAACATTCTTGTCTGAAATACACACATGGTATGTGCCATCAAGAATCTTAAGGTTTTCAATCTTTAGACAGTAACAGAAGTTACGCTCATGAGTTGGAGTTGTGCCCCAGTAATCTGCTTCCCAAACAACTTTGTCTACAGGGACAGAGAAGACGTGACTGTTATCAGTTTTCTTATCCTTAACTGAGATAGACAAGTTACCTTCGTATGAGTTAACACAGAAGTCAGTAACACCAAAGTTGTATGCTGCTTCACGAAGAAGTTTTAGATTCTTCATAGTCAACTCAAAGTTTACAACCTTCTCAGGAAGATTAGGGTCGTAAGTCTTAGGTGGTTGGACAATGATATCAGGGTCAGACTTGATGTAAGTTGCCTTACCTTTTGTCGCTTTGTCTGCAATATAGATTTTATTCTTTCCCATGAAGATGAGATGTGGTTGCTCAAACATAGAGCAAGTCTTCACAAACAATGGGAGATCGTAGATAGGAATGTCCTCAGGAAACTCTTCACCACATGAAGAGAATGCAAGAATATTCTTGTTGACCGCCATAGTAGCAAGAGTTTTCTCTGCTGCTTTAATTACAACCGACTTATTGATCTCACTAAAATTCTTTAGGAAAGCGATAGTCTTCTTAGAGAGACGAATCTCTGTTGCTTCATTCATAATGTTGTTGCTCAATTTTGTTTTCGTGACGGACTCTATTGCGATCGTTAAAACACATTAGAAGTATACAATAATGCATTGCCTTCATAATGTCAACCCTTGCCTGTCCCTTTTTATCATAGCGTGACAAATACTTGATAGCATTAGACCTGCAGAATGCTTCGGAATCTCCTACTGCATCAATCAGGTCTAACGTTTGCACACCTTCACCATTTTCGGAGGAGTAATGTTTACTATACGTCCCTCCGATATACTCCGTGACCTCTTTCATGATCACATCTTCATCATATTTGAATGCCATTAAGCGTTAGTAAATAGATTTTCTACTTCGGTCATGTTAATGTCCCCATCTATCTTATCATATAAGTCAAGGAATGACTGTTTTGTTTCATCATCGAAACGATTAAGACATGCTTTGATTGCTTTAGCACGATCACCGAAGATAGCATATGCACGGATGATGTGCACAAGACGACGAGTTGAAATAACTTCATCAACACCACCTTCTTTGAAAGTCCTACGAATCATGTCTGCCCATGTGACTAAGTTAGCGATGTATTTGTCATCACATGCATCCAACTCTTTACAGTAGTTGTTTAGCATCTTAGTCTCGATAGCAGGTGTAGGATACTCTTGCTCGAATGTCAAGGGGAATCTCTCAAGGAATGCTTCATTCAACACGTTAGTGCCAATGAATCTTCCGTCTTCAGATCCTTTACCTTTTGTGTTAGCAGTAGCAATAACTGTAAAACCTTTAGCAGGTGTTACATATCTACCTACCTTCTTGAGGAAGACACCTTTACCTTCTAGTATAGACTGAAGACAAAGGATTTTGTTAGATGCAAGGTCAATCTCATCAAGGAGAAGGACTGCACCACGCTCGAGTGCTTCCACTACAGGACCATTATGCCACACAGTGTTGCCATCGACAAGTCTGAAACCACCGATGAGATCATCCTCATCAGTTTCTATAGTAATATTAACACGAATCACTTCACGATTCAACGCAGCACATGCTTGCTCTACACTCATAGTCTTACCATTACCTGATAGACCTGTAATGAATGCAGGGTAGAATACCTTGGACTTGATGATCTTCTTAAGATCAGAGAAGTTACCGAAGGGCACAAAGTTTTTGTCTTTAGATGGAATCAATCTCTCAATTACTGCAGGTGCTTCGTATGCTTTCTCTAACTGCTCAGTGATAGATAGATCCCACTTACCAATACCTTTCTTGTATTGCTTAAGTCTTTTCTTGACTGTTGCTACAGAGCAATCGAAATGGTCTGCTGCTTCGACAAGATTCTGGAAGGTAACATCGTTACCGTGCTTCTCAGATAGGTAGTTTTTGAAGTCTTCTGTTGTCACTAGGACTGGCTCGAAAGGCATAATCGTATTTGTTTGTGTCTATATGATTATTATACAAGAATAAAATCCGCAATGCCACTGTTAGTGGACACTATCCAAAGTGGCATACGCTCTGGTTTGCGTAGGTAATTTGTAGGTGCCCATGGTTTACTTGCAACATAGCGTCTATATGCAAGTGTGGTAGGGATATCGTAATCATATTTCCACTTATCAGGCATAGCACGAGCGAATGGTGTATGCCTAGCACTGCAACCCTCGGGTGCAATGTGTGCTGCGAATCTTATAGAGTCTTCGCAACCATGTTTCTTATCATATCTATAAGTATACTCTTCACAAAGTGCAATACCATGCTCTATCAACCATGCAATATTATGATTAGACTCTGCTACCCACTTGGTGCATGGATGATTACGGAAGGCACCCTTCGCTGTTTTATAAGGTGTGCCATCAGACTTGAAAACCTGACCGATACTGTGATACCAGTCAGAGTATACAATGCTGAGCATTTGACATGTTTCTAAGGGCATCTTAACAACATGCTTATCTGGCAACTGGTATGCTGACAGATAAGGATCGTTGTTAACTGCGAAGATATTCATGCAATCTGTGTAATAAAGTTAGATAATACTTTTTTGTTGTTTGCCTTGGCACCTAGAGACTTTTTGAATGCACTTCTGATTTGTGCATTAGTGGCATCTGCTTTGACCTCAAAGTCAGTGTCTGATTCAAGACTAGTTGAGTTAAGGAGATACAACTCTTGGTAACCGTTGCAGTTAGGAAGACAAAGTGACTTGTCTTTTCTCCACTTCTTAAGGATAGCATTTTCTGACTCAAAGTCAACTTGTCCACTGTAACGAATGAAGTGACTAGCATCAGATCCATTACAGATACGGAAACCTATGAAGTTTGTCTCAGGGAAAGTATACTTAAGATACTTAAGAATCTGTTGAGTCAATCCTCCATGACAGTCATTACTTGGTTTGCTGTGGAAACCACTCTTTCTATCTCTTACAACTGCCATACCATGTAGTCCACCTCTGTATAACTTATGCTGCAAATCGTCTGGCAAGTTTGGTTTCTGTAAGATACCGATAGTATTTGACTCACCGTCAGTCAAGGTAACAACGTGTAGTTTCTCAACTCCATATCTTTTCTTGAATGTTGGGATGATAGTCTTCAATGCAATCAATGAATCGTTTAGAGGAGTGCCACCTAAGTTTACTTGATGTGGGATAGGGAAGTTGTATCCAAGATATTGGTTTCTGTTTTGAAAGTGAGATGAAAGACGGAATAAGTATTGAGCATGAGTATCAAAAGTATCTTTCTTTGACTCATTGCTGAGGTATTCAACAAGACGTAGGTGTGGATAGATAGAAAACTCACCTACCTTAGGAGCATTCTTGTATGCACGGAAGTCTTCGTCAAAACCGTGTGACCTTCTGTATGTATCGTCACCTTCCCAGTATGCATCACTGAATGCATAGACTCTGAAAGGAATATTTACCTTACGACAGAAGTATGCAAGAGAAAGAAGTTGCTTTACAGTCTGGTGAAGATCTCGATACATGCTACCAGACCAGTCAAGTAGGAATACAAGACCATGATTCTTACCATCAGGTGTGGACATGATCTTTCTGAAGATATCGTCGTTGTATTTGTATGTGTGTAGTTTTGTAGTATCTAGGACACCTGTCTTAGAAACTGACGCTCTAGCATATGCTGACGCTGCTTTTCTACACTCAAACTCTTTGACCATGTAGTTGACTTCTTGGTTGCACTTCTTCTTGAAAGATGCATAGTCAGAGTCAACTTTAGAGAAGTCGATACCGATATAGTTTTCATTGTTAGGATCGCTATAGATATCCTGACCCCAGAAATCTTGTAGGACTTTTACCCAGTGATCAGGTTTGATAACAAGGTGAGAAAGATTTACTTCGGGCACATCAGCGTATGTTGGTGTCCTGTAAGATTCTTGCTCTGCAATTTCCTTAAGGTTATCTTCAAAGTTTCTATCTGTTATTCCTTCATCATAGTTGAAACCACCTTCATTTGATGTTGCAGGGTCTTCATCACTATCTTCCCAATCGTCAGACTCTGAGTCTGAATTTGATTGAGGATTAGGTTGAGGTTGCTGTGCGTCACCGTCATCATCCTGCGAAGTCTCAGTCGTAACCGTATCCATCTGGGGAGCATCTCCACCATCATCTTCAGTTGAAGGTGTGTTATCGATATGCTCTTGATCTTCTTCTTGCTCACCTTGCCACTCGTAAATTTTTGCTGCTAACTCACATACGTCTTCAAAAGACTCACATAGATCTGCTAGTGCCAACCATTTCTTTTCTTCTTCGTTTTTGAAAGGGATGGGTATAGTCTGGTCAACAATGCCTACCTTATAATATAGGTTGATACGGTCGATAAGTTTTAGTTTGTTAAGATCCATCATGCCGATACCGAAGAAATCTTTCTGATTCAACTCACGGTAACCTTTGAAGAAATCTTTACGAAGACCTGGAAACTTGTCCTTCATTGACTTCTCGATACGCACATCTTCTAGAATATTTACATAAGACTTAGGCAAATCTGTCATACTTTCCCATCCATCAGCAGGTGTAAATAAAGCATGACCTACTTCATGACCCACTAGCATGTCATAAACGCTCTCAGAGGCGATCCAGAGGGGCAATGAGAGGACTCTATTCTTTACATCGAATGATGCAGTCTCACACTTACAATGCTCAACAGTTAGATTTTCTGTAGCAAGTAGTTTAGCGAGTGATCCTTTGATTTCTTGTATTAGCATGTGTGTGCGATGATTATATACTCATTATAATGAGAAACCCTCCGCTTGGGAGGGTTTAGTAGACACTTTAACAACTGTCCACGACGTTTCCTTGCTTGACGCAATGCTTGTGGCTTCAAGTGTCGCTTCTTTTCTTTCTTTGAATGGTGTTGCCAGTTAGGGGTTGTCACGGTCTGAGTATTTAAGGGACGAGAAGTCATTTTCTTTAACAAACTCAAGACTAGATTCAAATGCATCGACTAGAGTGTCAATCATCTTGTGAGAAATCACATAGATGTTTGTATTATCACTCATGCGTCTCAGGATCTTAAGAAGATCTGTTGTTGCATTGGTATCCAGACTAGAATCAAACACTTCATCTAGTAATAGGAGGTTAGTTGCTGCAGAATTTTTCATTCTAGCAATATCTCTCCATGTAAAGAGCAATGCTAGGTCAATCTTTTGCTTTTCACCCTCAGAAAAGGATGCATAGGAAAAGATATCTCTATGTCTGCTCTTAATTACCTCGTTAAATTCCTCGTCAAGAGTAAAATTGACGTAGAAATCCATATCTTGTAGGTATTTATTGATATGTGTGTTGATAATGGGGATAAACTTCTTAATTATCTTACTCTTGATACCATTATCACGCAATAGGGTGCTGACCACTTTGTGATGTGACTCCTGTGCATTGACATCAGCACATTCTTCTACCTTTTTATCCAACTCTTCCTTAAATTTGCTTAGTTTTTCCTGCTCACAGGTTAAATCTGAGTTGGTAGTCTTCTTACCCTTGACTGCGTTGAGTCTAGAAGCAATAGTTTTCTTTTCTTTGGTGTATGCTTTTAAATTACTCTTAAGTGTTTGATATTGTGCTGCCATTTGCGAGTCTGCCTTGACTTTCTTGTCAAGTTTCTCTAAGACCTGCTCCATTTCTTTCAGTTTAGACTGGTAGTCCTCATCTTTCTTACTCAAATCATCCACTCTAGACACTTTTGTATCAGTATCAATAGTCTGTGTGCAAGTAGGACAGGTATCATTCTTGATAAAGAAGTCAAGATCAGATAAATTTCTATTTACTTTAGTTTTTACAGATGCAATATACTCTCGCATCTTACTATACTGTGCCTGTGATGATGCTGAGTTGGCAAGTTTGTCAGTAAGATCACGGATCTCAGTCTCTGTTGATGCTATATTTGTTTCTACTGCAAAATTCTCTTCCTTTAATGACATCAACTGTGATGCAAGGTCATCATTTACATCCTTAACCATACCTTCCATGCGTTGCACTGTAGCAGTTTGCATGTCATAGGTCTTTTGATGTAGTGTGACTGTGTGCTCACACTCTTTAACTTCATTTCTTATGTCTCTCAAGCGATCCTTGAGCAACAAATTCATGCGTGAGAATACTTTGATGTCGAGGAGGTCTTCGATAACCTCTCTTCTATTTGGAGCATTAAGTTGCATGAATGGAACGAAAGTGCTAGACCCAAGAATAGAAATCTGTGTGAAAGATTTGAAATTGAATTTAAGTATCTTCTGCTCGAGATACTTTTGGTAGTCATTATTTGCTGCAGACTGGTCAATAAGTGTGCCGTTACGATATATCTCAAAGACATTTGGTTTGATTCCCCTTACTACTTTATACTTTGACTGCCCTACTGAGAATTCAACTTCCACCAATAGATCACGCTCGTTAATTGTGTTAACTAACTGACCTTTACTAATCTTACGGAAGGGTTTATTAAACAATACAAAACATAAGGCATCTAACATGGTAGATTTCCCTGCTCCATTATCGCCATAAACAACGGTAGACTTATATCTTTCAAGATCTAAATATGTGAATCCATTTCCTGTTGATAGGAAATTTTTCCACTTCACTTTTTCAAAAACAATCATGTATTAGGGTCGTCGTATTTACGAAGGATATAAAGTGCAATGGTGGCACCAATAGATGATGCACCTAAGACGATTAAAAATAAAGGCATTAGTCTATGACTGAAGGTGGAGGAATAACAAAGTCATTCTCTGTTATGATAGCATACCTGTATCCATGTTGTCTACAATTTGAAACAACATCTTTACGCTCAACCTCTGCCACATCTAATTCCCTAGGGAAATCTACATCTATTAACATTTGATGATATCTGTCAGCGTCATCTTTAATCGCAAAGATCTGTACGATACGCTCAAAAGACTTATCATCTTTAACAGCGTACACACCACCAGTTTTCTTTTCGACTAAGACAAACATCAGACTTCTACCGATTCCATGTATAGATTTTTCAGTATAGCAAAAACTTCTTCTTTATGTGGAAGCTCTTGGACACAGGTTTCAAGGATAGTAAGAGTATCTTCTACCTCTACATCTGTTACGTCTTCCAGAATATAAGTGTTATCTTCTATAATTTTCAAGTCTGCTACATTACCACACTGGATGTAGCGAATGGTCTGGTCAAACTTTGCTTGATCAGTCTTGTCATCTACGATTAGTTTAACGTAGGTGTTTGTAAAGTCAAGACCTTTGATATCATCTAGAGTTGTTTCATTATAGTAGATCTTATGGAATACCTCATAAGGATTCTGCTGAAACTTTAACTTTAGATCATCTGTATTTAGCAGATGAAACCCTTTTTTCTGACCGTAATCATTCCAATAGATTTGATTCGGGTTACCTAGATACTGGATATTCTTTTTCTTACTCTTTAGATGATAGTGTCCTGATAAGACCATATCGAATTTATCGTAGGGTGCTGCGTCATCCCCATGAGACATAACAATTCCAGGTATAGCCTCAAAACCGCTAAGCTCGAGATGCCCCACACAGATATCTGAAGCACTAGTCTCGATTGCATCTCTAGTGGCATCTCTTGACTCGTCACATACCCAAGGAATACAGCACATATCCCTGCCACCAATGCTATAGTCTCCAGGTACGTCAATAATATTAATGTTGTCATAGTCCTTTAGTAGTAACTCAGGTGCATTTACCTTAAGAGTATTCTTAAAGTAGATATCATGATTACCAATCAACATATTCATAGTGACACCACGATCACGGAGTGGGTCAAACCACATCTCCTTTGCAGCATCTAAACTATTAAAGTTAATAGTCTTTCTCTTATCAAACGTATCACCTAGACACAATACCTCAGTAATTCCCATCTTATCGATGGTTGGTATGACAACTTTAGAATAAAATGCTTTATATTTTTCTAGAAAAACTAGACTGTCATTACGAACGCCGAAGTGTTGGTCAGTTATAACCAATACATTCATGTATTATCCTCGCATAGTAGTTTCAATTCTAGACTTGATTGAATTCATCTGAGCATGATCGTCTTTGGTATCAACTGAGAATACCTCATCATATCCACTCTTCTCAATCAACTTGTCTTTGATATCCATTTGACGTTTTTCCTTTGCAATACGACGTAGGAATGCATAATACACTATCTGTGTAAAATATGCAAATGGGTTAGTCGATTTCGCAGGATCAAAGTTATCGATATACTGGACACAATTCTCAATCCCATCGCAGATCATGTCATCCTTATACATGTAGTTAATAAAGTTAGGACGATATGATAGGTGAGTAGCAATCTTTAAGAAGCACTCTCCAATATAGTTTGGGATTCTCGGTTTGGGTAGATCTTCTTCAGCAGCATGCTTAACGTCCTTGCGGTATACCACGAGCTCGTCGAGAAACTTCTTGTTATCTACATAGTGTTGTTTTTTTGCTTTCCGTGGCATTTATTGCTTCCGAATGTCTTAAGTATACACCAGTTATATGTCTACGTCAACCTGTGTTACGCCACTGCTTCTCTAACTTCTTACGGAAGTCATCAACTTTACCAATAAGTCCCATGGTTTCATTCATAGGTGCAGTGTAATCATCATTAGATCCAAATTCTCTACGCAACCACATGCGATACATGGCAATAGAATCATCACTCATAGGTGCTACGCAAATTATATCTGGCTCTCTAATTAAATAAAAATCTTCTTCACTAAACATCATCCACTTGGTAAAACCAATAGCAAGACCTTGATGCTTACCCTCTGCTACAGGTGTAGCGTGTGGTTTGGCAGGATTAGACACAAAAATAAGAGTATCACCCTTATCATCAGTGGCGATCATAGGTCCTAAGACCTCATCACCAGAGACTAGTTTGACTACTCCGTAGAATTCTTGCTCGTGTTGGATGTAATTAATCATTTTTGAATCTTACTTTAGTGACTTCATAATCAAACTCTTCAGACTCGTATATCTTCATCCTCTCTATTAGATGTCTGAATGTGTAGTTATGATATGACCCCTTCGTGCAGTCATCAGCAATGTCGTAAAGTGTTGCCTGTGATTTATTCTCGCCTTTCCTTAAAACTCTACCAATGGATTGTAGGTTTCGCACTCTAGACTTAGAGGGACTAGCGAAGATAACGTTATGCAAATTGCGAATGTTTATACCAGTGGAGAATGTGCCATAACTTGCAATGATGATAGCATCCTTTTCCTTTTCGGTAATTCTTCTCGCTTCTTCACGATCTTCAGTATCAATTCCACCGTGAATAAAAAACAAACGGCGATTTTGATTGTAACTATTTATCAAATTGTAAAGGGGCTCACCATGTTTCTCAACGTAATTAAAGAGAATTAAGGTGTTGCCAACCGTATCTAATGCTAATTTACTTATAAATTTGTTACGTCTCTCGTGCTGTGTGATGTAATCCATCTCCTGTTGATAGTGATCAAACGGCACCCAACCATGTTTAAGTAGAATAATTTTTACTTTTAGTGGTGTGAGATGTCCTTTCTTCTGCAGATCCTTAGTCTTTGTAACCTGATCCACACTACCAAACAGACCTTCCAATACTAATTGGTGAGTTTGTAACCCATCAAGTGTGCCTGTTAACCCAACACGATACTTAGTATCCACCATTTTAGTGAGGATACCCGACAATGATTTTGCTTTATATAGATGTGCTTCGTCTCCTATGACAGCACCAAACCTCTCAAAGAAATTTTTACCTTCTTTGTATATACTCTGCCATGTGGATATAATTACTGGATCGTCAACATATTTCTCTCTACCTGCTCTAATCTTATGACAGTATGCACTTGCTTTCCAACCATAAGTTTCAAAATCTTTATACATTTGCTCTACCAGTGATGTGGTAGGCACAATAATCAATACATCTAGTCCTTTCTGTAGATACCAACGCACTAGTGCATAGATGATTAGGGATTTCCCTGATCCTGTGGGGGATAGTAGAAGCTTCCTACGCGACTTAAGTGCTTGATATATGCCTCGTAACTGGTAGTCCCTTGCTGTGAAAGGGAGACCCAAAGACCTAACAAAAGACGCTGTGCTTTCAGGTGTGACATAATCTTCTTCCTCTTCTGGTATACCATAGTAGTCACTCTGTTTAATGACATACTTATAGTGTTTGTTATTAAAGAATTCTTCTAGGTAGTCATAGAGACCACAATAGATCTCACCTGTGCCAGGTGAATATAATCTTATCTTTCCATCCCACACACGTTTCTTATAGTGTGGCATGAATTTAGCGTTAGGCACATCAAAACAAAAATACTCTGATAACTCTTTATGGATGTGCTCCTCTGTTTCTACTTTTAAATAAACTTCATTTTTCTTGCTAACGTATGTCATAGTATTTGATGATGTCAAATGCATTCTTGATAGCAAACCCTCTCGAGTCTATCTGTTTAAGAATCCTCTCACAACAATTTATACAAGTTTCGAGGTAGTGGATCTTAGCGTTTGCACGAGACAAATCCTTATCGCCATCTAAGTATAGACCGATATCAGATTTTAATACTTTAAGTGGGTATATCTTTCCTTCTTCGTCTGGTCTTTTACCAGAAAAATATTCAAACTTGTGTAGTCTTATTAGATTCCTTTTACTCTCTGCTTCTGAAAGCATCAGTCGGAATTGATTCAACCATTTCAAATACTTAGAGTGTAGTTTAGCAGACGCTAACGAGTCGTTTGCCAAAAGCTCAGGCAACTCCCTATGGAGCTCTGAGTCCTTCTCCCACATCTCTTCAATTTTTTCGAGATTCATTACTCTAATGCTGTGGAGCGTACGTTAGTCTCACCACTCTGAATCTCATACAAGATATATTTAAACGTGGCATTGGCAGTAGCGTACTGTGTGCCATCTATTGTAGCATCAAAATCCAATCCTGACAAGGAGACAGGAAACAATCCTTTGAATACGATGTTAAAATTTGCATTGAAGTTACTGTTAAGCACTGTCAAAGATGCGTCAGCAGATATCAGATCCCAGTCCTTTGAATCGTATTGGAATCTAGACTTCATAAAATCTATAAAAGTTGTCCTTTCTTTTGACTTCTCGGGGACACCGAGAGCACGCAACCAGTTGTGTAGTAGGAGATAGTTTTCCATATCCTCATCTACTATGAAAGACATTTCAAAATCTTCGTATTGAAATGTGCCTTCTAGAGGTAACTGACGTCCATACCTTGTGGACTGCATGGGTTGTGTGATTGAGATTGCAGGAATAGCAGCAGACTGACTAAAGTACACGACCTTAGGAAACTTAGGCATCACCATCTTAAACCCAAGTGGTGATAAGAAGTTTCTATTTTCAATCTGTGAATTCCAAGCGTTAGTCATTAGGCACCCATGTAGACAGGCGACATGAGACCACCTTCGGGATCGTCATCGTCGTCGTCATTATTTATATCGTACAAGTCGAAGATCACCTTCAGTATGAAGTGTGCAAATAATCCGACTGTAATTCCTCTAATAAACTGTATTAATAATATGCTAGTGTCGTAATCCATGAAAACGGTGTATTGGTGCGATAATGTTATTGCTTAGGTCTTCTTTAACTGCCTCGACGACCTTATCTAAAATGTTAATGTCGATGTGCATGAATGGAGGAATGATACCTAACATCCTCAACAATCCATCAACAAATAATGCAAGTGCTGTGAATCCTAGAATCATAGAGATAACAGTAGCATCTCTATTGTGCTTCTTCATTGATTCTTCATCAATGCGTCTCGCCTCAGAGACAGCAGTATCTACAGCAGATGCTATCATAGCATCAACTTCACTTTTTGTATAGGATACCTGCCGTATCTTTTTTTCGGTCATGCCGATGTCTACAACGTCTGTGCGAGGAAACTCACTGATTAGTTTGTTTATCATTGATGTCCTTGGAGTGATACCAGAAATCTTCCCAGTCCTTCGGAGAATCCGTGACGTCTACAATTCCTGTAATTTTGTTTTTCATCTTCTCGATGTCATCTATGAGATCATCAAGTCGATCTAAATCTTTTCTGGGCATACTAGATAAGTTTTTTATATCTTACTATATTATGCTCCTAAACGCAATAGGTAAATGGTAAACAATCCTAAAAGAAGGAAGAGCATAACGTAGTATGTAACCTCTGCTACCATGTCTATCTCGTCAGTTGCTGTATTTATGTTGCCTAATAAAAAAGGCAGGTCGTTAGACCTGCCCAAGTCAATGTATCCTGACAATTTACATTAGGTTGTCAACTAGCACACGTCTGTAGTAACGGTTCTTGTTAGGATCAAGATCTCCGCCACCTTGGTCTGTGCCTTCAGCAAATGGGTTAGCAACCATGCCATAACGAGTCTTAAACCCGATTTTTGGCTGGAATGTATCCTGACCCACAGCTCTGACCATCTGTAGTGGGACATAAGGACAGTAGAAGATTCCTGCATCATATGCAGATGATCCTTTGTATCCACCAACGTAGAAGTGTCTGTCACTTACGTTTGCTGAATATGGATCAACATAAACCTTGATTCTACCATTCAATGTACCAGCAAGAGTGCTGCTGTTGTCATCTGGAAGCAAGTTACTGTTTCCTGCAAGAGCTGGAGTGTAATCAAGCACACCTGCCATTGATAGAGCACTAGCCACGTCTGCTGAGCAGATGAGGATGTTACCCTTCCCACGACGAGTTTCATGCCCGATAGCATTCATGTCTCTTTCGATCTGGAATAGAAGACCTTTAAACTTCTCAACTGACCATCTACCGTTGGAGTCAACGTCTAGGTCAAATACACCTGCAGTTGCTGTGTTATTCTGTGCACCAGGTCTTGCGACTTTGTATACAGATCTTACAACTTCACGGTTGATTTCAGCAAGTACTTCTGTTGAAAGAATGTTTGCCAATTCAGACTCAGCGTCTAAACCGTGAACTGCCTTAAGGTCTTGTGCCAATTCTAGAGAATACTCTGCCTTGAGTGCTCTGGACTTCGCAGTCACAGTAACTTTCTCAATGCTGAAGTTCATCTCAGCGAACTGGTTACCAGATGCATCACCCAATGCTTCTGCCTGAGCTGTGGTCATACCAGTGTTAGTGGTGTATGTACCAGAGTCGTTAAGAAGACCAGGGTTGCTTCCTGATTGTGCAGACTGTCCGAGGTCAGATGCTGCGTTCTCTCCAGAGAATTCTGCGTCTGCTTCGTTGAAGAATGCTTCTGATCCTGCTGTACGGTTTGTGCCGTAGCGTGATCTCATTGCGAAAATAAGTCCTGTAGGACCTGTCATTGGTTGTACGCCTGCGATATCGTAAGCGATCAACTTAGGCATTGATCTTCTGATCAATGAAATGAGAACTGGGTCGAAACCTGCGACTGGACCTGTAGCTGTGCTACTACCACTGAAACCTGCTGTACCAGCAGACATAGTAGGAGCGGCTTCGGTCAATACGCCAGCTTCTTCCTTAATAAATTTCTCTTGGTTCTCAAGGAGGACTGCAGTCACTGCCTTTCTATAGTTATCGCTAATCTCTGGGAGATCGCCATGTGTAAGAATAGGTGACCACTTCTCCTGTAGATGCTCAGAATTGAACATTTTGGTTATACCTCTATTAGGAAAATGGGTTAATTATTTGGACCAACGGGAGAGAGCTTTTACATAAGCATCCATACCCTCATTGATAGGTTCTACGTTTTCTACATCAACATCAGCGGAAGGTGCAGTTGCAGCTTCTGGTGACTTAGATGAGAAATAAGATTCCCTGAGTGTATCAATTTGCTTTCTGTAACTCTCAGCATCATTAAACTCAACAGCCTCTGCGAGAGCAGACAATTTTTCGCGTTGCGAAAGGGTCAAACCCTCGGACGCTTCATTCACAATCCCATTCTTAATGTAGGTGCCAATCTCTTTGTTAAGAGTAACGTTCTCTTCGATTGACTGGTTGAGCTTTGTTTCCATTTGATCTAGTTGAGATGTCATTTCATCTACTAAATCAAGCTTCTCTTCGGGGAGCTCAATATGATTCTCCACGAAAACTTTTTTGATTCCGTCAAGGACGTTTTCTGCCATCTCATTCTTGATACCGTGCTCAATAGCAAGGGAGTTGGTATCGATCCAGTTTTTAACTGAATATGAGAGGTAGTCGTCAACCTTTTCTGCAAGGTCAGACTTGACTTTTTCAATTTCTTCTTCTAAGACTTTTGCATACTCATCATGCATGCGTCCTAGTTCTTCGTTTAGACGAGATACGACCGCTGCTTCAAAGATAGTCTTTGCTTTCTCTTTGAATTCTTCACTTAGGTCTTCGCCTTCTGTTAGGGCTTGAACGTCTGCAGAAAGATCTACTTCGATCACTTCCTTCTCGCTCTCGTCCTCAGCAATTACTTCACCTTCAGGCTCATGTCCCGCTTTAACATCGCCCTTCATTGAATCTACTGTTTGTCCACTTGCATCAGATGGTTTAGTTGCAGGAGGTGTTGCAGTAGGTCCGCCACCTGTTTTGTACTTGTTAGAGTCATCATCAGGTTTGGAATTCATAGGTGTAGGTCCACCAAGATCTTGGTAACCAGGTTGACCTGGTGTGCCTGCTTCAGATTTTGGCATAGGATCAGCTGGTTTCGCATTCGCTGTCACAGCGTTTTCATCCAGTGATTTTTTATCAATTTTAGACATCATGGTCTCCTAAGTGTACAAAGGGCGGTAATTGCTATAGTTATTTATATATTAGAAACTTTGAAGATAGTCATTAAACGCGGAAAGCTTCCTTTCCTCCATTTGTGACCTCTCTGCATTATCAATTCTATGTTTGATTTGCTCGATTGTTTGCTCTGTGACGGCTCCATTTGCATAGATCCATTCTTTTCCTTCCATGATACCATCTACAAAAGCATCAGGTGCGGAAGGATCAGCAACAATATCAGCAGCAGTTGCAAGCATGAAGTCATCCATTACGACTTTCATACCATTTTCTTCTTTGATAGTCCCCAGTCCTCTAGAGGAAACGCCAAGTTTTACACCTTCGTCTAGAAGATTCTTAGCAATGTTACCCATAGGAGTGTCGAGGATTCTCGCTTTTCCAACAAAATTGTTTCCCTCATTTTTAAGGGATGTGATTAGATGTGACACGCGGTCGAGGTTGATAGTCGGTCCGTCTGGATGACCCAACTCTCCTAGTGCACGTCCTTTCTTAATATAAGATTCGTTATATTTATCAACTTCTCTCTGAAGTGTGGGGATAGGATACATACGACCATTACGATTCTTGATCGCACCTTGAAGAAACACACCTTCTATGAAGTGTCTTTTCTTTCCATCTTTTCCTTCGGTGATTAAAACCTTAGCGGTTTCAATTTCCTCCCTGATCAGTTTCATCTTTTGATTCCTCTGGTGTTACTTCAGTTTCAGTTTCAGTTGACGCTTGAGGTGTTTCTGGTTGCTCTTCCGCTTCTGGCTCTTCCACTTCGGGAGGCTCAGGAGCAAGAATAGTTTTACCAACCTCTGCTTTTCTAGCATCGATAGAGTCTACTGCAGCATCTTTCATTCCAGTTGCAACGTAATCACTTACGTCTTTCTTTCCTGAGAAAAGTGCGTTAACAATATCTAGGGCTGCTTGAGTAGGCATAACAATAATAAAATATGTAGTTATTTATATATTTCCTTTATCGTAGTCTGCGGGATCGATCCCTTGCTCCTCTGCAGGAGGCTCTGGGGGTTGTAATGCCATCTCCATTTGCTGCAATTCTAGTTGCTGCATTTGCACTGGAGAGACTAACATTCCTGCTTTTATCTCTTCTGCCATTTGCTCATCTATTTCGTTGAATTCATTCTCTGTTTGACGGAGAATTTGACGTCTTAGATATTCAAGTGAGAAGTATTTGCCCGCAAAAGGATCCATTTGTTGTAGCAAAGCAAGTCTTTCTGTTAAGATTTCCTGTGCTTTAAGCTCTGAGAAGTAGTTATCTGCAACGTAATCGTATTGGATATGCTCCTTCATGTCCTCCCATTCCTCTAAGGAAATAACTCCTTTAAGGACTAGTTGGGTTTTAAGTAGATCGCTGAAAAGATCGCTAAATCTTTTGCGGAGTCTGACTATGAATTTTTGGAATTTAACTTCATCTCTGGTGATCTCTGCGGATCTACCAACGTTGAAGGTGTTGTCTGATTCTAATCTAGACTCGGGGACGTTAAGTGAGCGGTAAAGTTTCTTTTGGAAATACTTTACATCCTCTAACTCACCTAGGTTTTGTCCACCTGGTAGTGTAGAGATCTCTGTGCCTCTGCCCCCTTCACGTCTTGGTAGCCAGAAATCTTCTAGCATAGACATGAATTTCTTGTCGTCTCGAATCTCCCCAGTGTCTGCGTTATACACTAGTTTGTTTCTGTATCGACTCATTACCTCGCGGAGATATTGCTCTGCTTTTTGTTTAGGTAAATTTCCTACATCGATATAGAAGATTCTTCTTTCGGGTGCTCTGGATAGACGATAGATAACCAGAGAATCCTCAATCATTCTAAGTTGATTGAGTGCCTTGATTGACTTATGTAGATGAGATAAGACAATATTTCTATTCATGTCCCTCTTACCAGAGTGGACATAGGTGATCGCGTCAGGTGCAATCTTCACACCTTTATTTTCAAATCCACGCAATCCTTTAGGAGCATATATGTAATACTCTAGAGATTTAGGGACTAAGGAATCTCCCTGTGGATCGCCAGGTCCGTTTGCTAGACCTGATGCACCTTTACCTCTGTCAAATTCAACAACCTTTTTGATTTTACGAGGGTCGATGTATCTTAATTCCGTAATACCTTCAGAAGGTTTCTCGGGATTAATCATCTTGTGGTAGAAAAGTCTACCATCGATATACCATCTACGGAATATATCGTATGCTCTTCTATCAAAATCTAATAGAGAAAGGACGTTTTCAAACTCCTCTCTGATTCTTTTCTTCAAAGAATCGCTTGCCTGCAGGTGTGACAACTCAATGTCAATAGGATGATCATCCAACTCGCCAGCTATAGCCTCATTTACAATATCGTTGATAGCAGCATCCGCTTCTGGGTGCAAACTCATCTCACGATATCTACCAATGAGATCCATTTCCGTGCCTTTAGATGACTCTTTGTCACCAAAGTCCACGTACTGTCCGAAATAACCACCTGCTACAATAGGTTCGGCAGCATCTTCACTATCTTTACGCACGAAAGAAGGACCCTTGGGATTAATCTTCCCAGAGCCCTTCTTCTTGCGATCAAGAGAATAACCAAATAATTGTGCCATTCAAAAATGTAACTAGGTTATAGTTATTTAGCGACTTCCAAAAACTAGTTTTTAGGAACGTGGTGTGCTGCGTTAACGTCTGACGCATAAGTCCAGTACTGAACCTGAAACTCAACTGTGTATTCTTCTGGTGTATCGTTGCTATCCCATGCAAGATCGATTGCTGAGATGTTACTTGGCCAGATACCTTCAAACTTGTATGCTCTAGTTTGCTCAGATTGTCTGTCATACTGACGGACGATCGCTGCAGTTTGATAGTTAGCAGGTGAATCAAATGACTGGAAGTTTTGTTGTAGTGCTTGGATCTGTGTAGACCAATTCTCCAACTGATTTCTAATCACGAAGTTAGCGTCGTTAAGGACTGTAACTGTCCATGGCTCGAATGTCCTGTCTCCTGCGATTTTAATTGTCCTTCCTCTGTAAGGAACTTCAATTACACCAACAGTAGATGCGGGAATGTTTGCTGCTTTAACTAGAAGTGTTGCAAGGTTTCCACCGAAAGGTGCACTTGCTGCTTCTGTTTCTGCTGCGTCTGCTGCACCACCGCTTCCTCCGATGTTTGCAGTGCCTGTAAGTTGAGGGAAAGTTAACTCTACTTGGAAGAGATTAGGGCGGGCAAGATCCCCAATCTTATTTCTAAAGTCGAAAATAGGAGAGTTAATCTGCCCCCCTTCGACGTTATTAATTGCCATTTTAAATGTCTCCTATTTTTGTGAATTGACTACGAAGTCGTAGCACGGTTTACTTAGGTTGCAACCTCAGAGAAACTAGCCCCTGTCCTTGTTGCTGTAAATGTAAGTGTGATGAAGTTAATAGATCTAGTAGGTTTGATGAAGATCTCTGCGTAGAATTCACCTCTGTCAATAGACTCAGGTGGGTTGTTTGTGCTGTCACATACAACCAAGAAATCAGTAACACCACGACGTGATTGTACGGATCTCATGAAAGGTTCTACGATATTCTTGAAACCTTGGCGAGTAAACTCGTCATTCAATTCAAAAAGTTGTGTCTTAGCAGCCTGTGCGATTGCTCCTTCTAATACTAAGAAGAGGCGTCTTACGTTGATTCTATCGAATGCAGACTGATATGATAGTGCAGTCTTGTCTCCGAAGAGGACGATTCCTTCGCCAGGGAATGCAACAACTGGGTTGACTCTAGCAGCGTATAGTCTGTCTCTGTGATCCTTTAGAGGTGAGTAAGCAAGTTTAACTGCGTTACGAAGTTGACCTCTATTGAAACCTGCAGGTGAGAACCATGGCTCCTGATTTAGAGTTGTGCTAAGTGTTAGACCTGCAACGTCAGCATTACATGGAATGTAACGATAGACATCGTTGTAACGGTCATAGATGTATTTGTAGTTATTGTCAAATACTGCGTATGAGCTAGATGATAGTTGATCAAAGAAACTAATAGTCTTGTCAACAATATCTGTAGTGGAAGAGATTCCGATCACGTCACCTCTGTAAGGTGAGATGAATGCCATGCAATCTTTACGAGTGCTTGCAATATCGATAACCTTCTGTGCCTTAGCGATTGTATCACTTAGGTTGCTCATTGAAGGACCCATGAGGACGTAATCTACTTCCTCAGTTTCAGCGTCTCCGAATAAATCATATCCAGAAAGAAGTGAAGGTCTGTCAACAGTGTATCCATCTACTCCACCTTGTAGGTGATACTTGATGGTGCCGTTATTCTTAGTCCCGATAACAGGAATACTATTTGGATCAAGACCAGTAATGTTGTCTCCACCGTAAAGTGCAGCGTCTGCCTTGATCAAGTCAAAGTCACGGTTAGTTACGCTTCCACCCCATGATCCGTCGGCTGTGCCTGAGCGGTCAAAGATGTTAGCAGATTCGTGAGATCCCCAGTAAATATAGGAGGATTGATTCATCAAAACATCGACGTAGTATAGTGACTCACCTTGTGGTGACTTAGCGTCTGATGCTTTTGAAAGGTTTGTAAACTTCTCTAGAAGTGCTCCTGGTGTGCCTGTTAGTGCACCGTCGCCATCTAAGACAAGTACGTGTAGTAGATCTCTGTATCCACCACGGTCATCTGCCCATGCAGATGTAGAAGGACGAGGAGCGATGTTGATCCACTTCTCGTTGTAACCATACATTCTTGACTCATAGTCACTACCGACTGCGATAGCAGATACGTTAGCAGCGTTTCCGTCAACAACAACTTGGTTTGCTTGGAATAGAGGTGATGTTTTGTTTAGAGATACTCTTAATTCTCTTGAGATAGATGCAATCTTACCTGATGTGCCAGTTGCAGATCCAGGTGATCCACCGTTGTTTGCCAACTCAGTAATTGTGTCGCCAACTTCCCAGTAGTCTGATGCAGTGCCATCAACACTGATTTCAACTTTCTGTGTCTCTTTGTCGTATGCAACGATACCACCAGTGATGTTACCAGAAAGACCAGTGTAGAAGTTAGAAGCAACGAAGTTACCAACTAGAGTTGCATTCTCTTCAAGTGTAAGCACTACAGTGTAAGAATAAACTTTACCGTAGATGTTAGCAGCAGAGTAAGAAATCTCCGCACCTGTTGTAAATGCCCACTCAGCAGATCCTGGTTGTGCACAATATAGCACTTGGTCTGCACCTGCGTCAGTCATTACAACTCTAAGACTGTTTCCGTGTGTGCCTGCTGTTTTGCCTGCCCACTTCCAGTTGTTAGAAGCATCTTTAACTGTTGACTCGTAAGCGTCAAGATTCTTAATTAATGGAGAAGTAACACCTGTAGATGTTTGCTCATTAATTGTTGTCTTATTACTTGAGACAGTTAGGAGTGTGATTGTTGATCCATCAGTGTGTGCTGCTGCAGTAGTGCTTAATGCTGCACGAGTCACAGTTAGGTCGTTACCTACGACAGCTGAGACTTGAAGGATTTCATCGTCAATTCTGATGTATGAGTTAGTACCTGCACCAAGAGTAGCAACTGAAGCAACCGATAATGTTGTATCTGAGTCAGTGAATGTCCCGCCTTCGTTAACTGTTGAAGTAGATCCTGCTGTTTCAATCAGTGTAACTTGTGATCCTGCTGCGTGTGAAACTCCAGATGTCTGTAGTTGTCCACGAGTAACAACCGCATCGTTTCCGTTTACAGATCCGACTGATACGATTTCAGCGTCGATCAATAAAAGGTCTGCAACGTCAAAGTCTGTTGTAGAAGTAACCGTTAGAGTTGTATCAGTAGCACTGAATGTAGTATTAGTAAACTGTGCTGTGTCAATGGCATTCTTAAGTGAGTTGCTCATTGCACGGACAATCTTCATGGTGCCACCATAAAGAAGGTATTGTGCTGCACTAAACCAATACTCAAAGTTTGAGTTATTTGGTCTACCAAATATTGCGAGAAGCTCTTTCTCACTAGTTACCGAGGTAATTTGCTCTACTGGTCCTTTTTCAAAACTACCAACGAGTGATGCTACATTATCTACTGTAGCGTTAACAACGTTAGTTAGATCTCTTTCCAGTACAACAACACCTGGTGAAAGCTGCGTTGATGCCATGTTTGTATACTCCTAGAACGGGTCAATACGGATGCTATTAGTATTTAGAAAAACTCATGTTTTCAGAGGGGAAACGTGACGTGAGCATACTACCAGTCAGGATAGTCACATTCTTTACGTTTGATTTTTTTCTTTCTATTCTTCCTAATTCTATTAACTGTGCATTCCTTACACTCATATGAATATGCGGATGGTATATGTCCTCTGTCTCTCCTAGTCCAATAAAAACCGTCAATGAGGTCAAACGTCCTAAGACATCTCCTACACTGACGGTCTACAAATAGTAGATGCTCTAACTCTAAATCATTCTTCATTCTTTCTTGCCCAGTATCCAAACACTACACCTGCAGTGAAGATTACCAAGACAAAAAGTGTTTGTGCTGCTGATCCTAAGAATGTCTCAATCATTGTGCCCCTGCTTACTCTTAATATCCATCATGATCCAACGTGGCAGATAGAAGATCATAAATGCACCCAACCAAAACACACACAGTGCTATGAAATGTGCCATCCTATTAGGATTTACAATCAACCCTAGTGTTACTAGACCCATCCAGAGATAGTCTAGAGTGCCATGCAGTCTATACCATATATTCTCACCCAACTTCTTGATAACCTTATCTCTTAGTCTAGCAAAGAAAGGTGATACATGTCTCATCATAACGAAACCTTCGTTAAAAAACATGATGAGGAATCCAATTTTAAAAATCATTTCTCCCCCTCTTGCTTTGTCCACTCTTTCATGTATTGCTCTCTACCATCTTCCAAAAACTTTTTCTTTTCATAATCATAATAAGGATGTGGTGCAGCACTTACAACAGGACTCTTGGATTTGTTTTTGATAACGATAAATCTATCAGCAGCAAATGTCCCTGCTAATTGCACCTCAATCTCATCTCCATCTTTCCAGTTGATACTACCATCTTTCTTGGTATGAAGCATTGCTTCTTGTATCTGGTCAATAATGTCTTGTGTTAATTCCATACTCTAGTTAGTTGTCTCACGTCATCGACACCATAGATCGATTTGACTGTTTGTAATGCATCCTCTCTCAGATTAGAGGGACACTTAAATTTAACTTTCTGCAGTCTGTTGCTTGGCAACAGTATCTGTGCTGTCCATAAGCTTGTAATCATACTTGGTTAAGTCGCATTCGATAGTCGGCATACCTTCGTGTTTTTCTCTGGTAGGTTGTCCTATCTTCTGTAGGATGTCACCAGGTATTTTCTTCTTAGATATGTCATAAGGTATAGGTGCGTTTGCTACACACACTCTAATGCATTCCATTTCTTCCTCAGTAAAAACAGGAAGTTTGTTAGCAGTCATACCTTTGTAAACTCTTTTAGTCAATACGTCCCTCGGTAAAGCCATTCAGTTGATCCGTCTTCACCTATAACAATTTCAGATTCATCTTCTGGAAAGTCATAAGGACCATCAAGTTTTTTCTGATGCTCTCTCTCATCTAACACCTCATTGATGAGTTGCTTTAACTCTACCTTAAGTGAGTCAGATATAAGATTAAGTTTGTTTACCTTCAAGGGAGGAATAGCAGCACGTTGCTCTTCGAGTGATTTACCACTCTCTTTACTGCCATATGACATGCCTTGGGTATCAATCGTCATGATCATCCCAAGGATCTGACAATCCTTTATTAGCAAAGAATCCTCTATAGACTCCAAAACCTGCCAACAGCACAGTAAATACTGCTACTGATATTGGAAACGTAAAGTTTGGGTCATAGTTTGCGTGAGGTATAAGTGCGTCACACTTTGTCCATGTGCCAGGTAATGTATACACTGGTGGACAAGAAATAAAAATCATCGGAATTCCCACATGTAGGCTCTGTCGCCGTATTCATCAGTATGCCATACATCGCCCTCTTTGTCAACGAAAGTTTCATCATTCAGTCCGTCATCAACGAAACCAAATGGTGCCATGTCTGCTTCAATCTGCTCTTTCTGCTCTTGATACAGACGTGCTCTAACGTCATTGTCGTGCAACTCTCTAAAATAATCAGATGTTGCTAACCAACTAAAGATAACAATACACATGGCAAGGTCGTCATTACAACCGTCTTCCGCTTCCCATGCTTGACCTTTCTGTATGAATGTAGTTAACTCTGCTATTATATCATAATCTTGGAAGATTAGTTTGTCTGTTTCAATTAGTGTCTTCATATTAGAACACCCAGTCTTCTTAACAGTGGTGCTCATCTTGACTCCTAATTGTGTCTTACTCCCTGAGAATCCTTGCCCCACAACCTGTCCTGCTCTTCCCCGCATAGCACACATAAGAAGATTATCATACTCAAGATCATACTGTAATATGTCCGCAACCTGCCCGCCAATATCATTTACCTCTGCCATAATATACGCATGGTTATAATTCACTGCAACCTGATGTATGATATTAGGAAATAGCATAGGTTTAATTATATTATTCCTATACTTTGCCACGATCCGATAGGGAATAGTCGTCGTATCAAATACTAGAAACGCTGAATAGTCCTTAGTCAGACCTCGTGCCACGTCAACTGTCATCACATATGTGTGATCTTCAATAGGTGCCTCGTATACATCAAGTCCTGAGTTAGATGTAATAGGATCTTCATACGTCATGATCTTTAACTTAGTTGACGTAATCAATGTATTTACAGATCCTAGAAACTCACATTCAAATTCTTGGTTAAACTGCTCTTCAGATGTGTTAGCAATAGTTTGCTCTCGCCACAAAGCATCTCGACCTGGCACTTCAGACCAGTGCACTTCTGTAGTTACATATTCATTTCTCTTCAACTCTGCATCATGCCAGAGTTTGTAAAACATATTCATCCCCTTAGGTGTGGAGATGATAATTACCTTGGTAGACTTACCAGAGGATATAGTTGGATAAACAGAGCTAAAAAACTCATCAGCAATATGAGTTGGAATAAAGGCGAATTCATCGA
>OCZA010000015.1_pt1 | contig 53725 bp, 45 predicted proteins | sample 1539021 | NCBI WGS metagenome assembly OCZA01 (sample SAMEA2619376, study PRJEB22493) | marine metagenome | biome: marine biome (ENVO:00000447); feature: surface water layer (ENVO:00002042); material: "saline water (ENVO:00002010), including plankton (ENVO:xxxxxxxx)" | depth 5 m | reverse complement strand
ATTCTGTCGCATCTTCCGAGCAGAAGAAAAGGAAATTCGTTTAGAAGTATTAAAAGCTCACCCAGAACTGGCTGTAAAACTTTCTAAATCTGAGCGGCTTACAAAAGAAAGCCAAAACGAACAGGCAAGTGCTGGTTTAGACAACTTAACATCAGAAGAATACGAACAATTTAACGAGCTAAATAGATCTTACAGGGAGAAATATGGTTTTCCCTTCATTATCGCGGTGAAAAACCGCAGCAAATCAGAAATTTTAGATAATTTTATTTCTCGTATTAAGAATACAGAAGAAATGGAATTCAATGAAGCATGTGCGCAAGTGGAACGGATAGCAGAAATTAGATTGCTGGATATAATTTAATGGCACAGAAAATTATAACTGAACCTCTGACAAAAACAAATTTTCGGGATTTTGGAGAGATCATTGATACTGACGGTGATCCAGATATGTTAATCAATCAAGGTCTATGTGAAAGATATCATGACAGAGCTAAAATAAATGTAGGACCCGATGGGAAAGTCGGTTTGAGCTTATTTAACGCGGAAACACGCTCATTGCCATTAGTACTTAATATGATGGAGAGACATCCTGACGGAAGCCAAGCCTTTATTCCTATGTCTACTAATGGATTTTTAATCATAGTTGCAAATGATAAAAACAGTAGGCCTGATATCCCTAAAGCGTTTGTAACAGCGCCTGGTCAAGCGATAAACTTTTTTAAAGGGACCTGGCATGGCGTTTTAACTCCCTTAAGTGAACCAGGTCTCTTTGCAGTAATCGATAGAATTGGAAAATCTCAAAATCTAGAAGAATTTTTCTTTGACGTACCATATATAGTTGATACACTCTAGGGCGTCTGCCTTAAAAACAGGCAGAATGCTAAGTTTAATAGTCAAATAGGGAGACTAAAATGACTGACAATGCTATGGGTTCTTACAGTGATCCCAACATTACACCCCCAATGGGTCAAGCAGCCCCACTGGGATTACAGCATGTCTTGGCCATGTTCGCATCAAACGTAACTCCGTCCATAATTGTTGCGGGGGCAGCAGGGTTGCAATTTGGTGGTGCAGAGCAAGTATATTTAATCCAAATGGCAATGCTTTTCGCAGGCATAGCCACATTATTTCAAACTATCGGGTTTGGCCCGGTAGGAGCCAGGTTGCCGATAATGCAAGGTACAAGCTTTGCATTTGTTGGTGTTTTAGCAGGTATTGCAGCAACTCAAGGCCTTGGTGTAGCTTTAACTTCCTGTATTATTGGTGGCTTAATTCATTTTGCCTTGGGATCAGTTATTGCAAATATTCGATATCTATTTCCACCACTTGTCACGGGGCTAGTTATCCTCGCAATCGGTCTTTATTTGGTACCAGTTGGTATTAAGTATGCAGCGGGTGGAGCCGCAGATTTCCAAATGGCAGCAGAAAGCTTTGGCTCTCTAATGCACTGGACAGTTGCACTCACAGTCATTGTGGTTGCTCTTGGATTTAAGTTCATGACAAAGGGCATTTTATCAAATGCTGCAATACTGCTGGGCTTAATCGCAGGTTATCTAGTGGCCTTTATGTTTGGTATGGTTAATTTTGCAGCTGTCGGTAAAGCGAGTTGGGTAACTGGACTTCAAACTTTACCATACGGGTTTGAGTTTAACCTAGGAGCTGTGATAGGCGTAACGTTAGTTTCAATTGTTTCAGCGGTTGAAACTGTTGGTGACACTTCAGCCACAGCTAAAGCTGGAGCAGGACGTGAAGCAACAGATGAAGAGATATCTGGTGCAACTTACGCAGATGGCCTTGGAACTGCTGTAGCTGGTGTTTTTGGCGGTTTGCCAAATACTTCTTTCAGCCAAAATGTAGGCATCGTCGGCATGACAGGTATTATGAGTAGACATGTAGTTACGATAGCAGGCGCAATTATGGTTATATGCGGTTTGGTACCAAAGATAGGAGCAATCATTGCCTCTATGCCACTTCCAGTACTAGGCGGTGGTGTTATTGTAATGTTTGGTATGGTAGCTGCTGCAGGTCTTAACGTATTAAGCGAAATCAAAATGTCTCGTAGAAATATGATTATTATAGCATTGTCACTGTCGATTGGTTTAGGTTTTAATTTGGTACCTTCAGCGGTGCAATATTTACCAGGAATATGGAAAACACTAGCAACATCAGCTGTAGCGCCAACGGCATTTCTTGCTATTATTTTAAATCAAATTCTACCAGAAGAATAAGTTTTCAAATAAATCTTTTAAGAAACGCCCTGAGAATTCAGGGCGTTTTTTGTTGTATTGATTTCGCCGGGAATCATTGTAACATAAAACTATGAATAGTTTTGTTCCTATTTCAAATTTCCATAGCAATGTAGTTAGTTTTCAAAAACCTGAGCTCGCTGTTATTTTGTCATTATATGGGCGAATGGTAGCTGCTGGGGAATGGCGAGATTATGGTATTTCTTCGCTAAAAGAAGTTGCAATATTCTCAGTTTTTAAAAGAACAGCGGAAAATCCAATCTATAAAATTGAAAAAAGACCTAAACTTCGAAATAGACAGGGGGAATATGCAGTAGTTGGCATAGATGGGCAAATCCTAAAGCGCGGACATGATCTGAAATCTGTGTTAGGCATTTTAGAGCGTAAATTAATCAAGCTAGTTGATTAATTGATTAGTAGACAAATTTGTTAAGCGTTTGTCTCTAAGTTTATTTACAATTTTCTTAAAACAGTAAATTTTTATTTTTAATGTAATTTTTAAAGTATTTTCCCTTTTAGACTGGAAAAGAACAAAAGAAGAACATATTTATACACTAATGTTTTCTGAACTATCTATTACATCAAACTTTAGTTTCCTACAGGGTGCATCACATCCCGAAGAATATATGGAACGTGGAGCTTTTTTAGGCCTAAATGCAATTGCAATTGCAGATGTTAATTCTGTGGCTGGGATCGTACGCGCACATACATGTGGAGAAAAAATTAAACAAACTGTTTCAGAACGCCAACGTATAGAATCCTTTGGACCTCCCTGCCCGAGGCACCTCAAAGGATATAGTTTAATAGATGTTGAAAATGTACCTCGTTTAATACCAGCTGCACGCTTAATTTTTGAAGAAGGAGTTAGCGTCACTTCAATAATTCGAACCCATGAAGGTTGGAAAACAATTTGTAAGTTAATTTCAAAAGGTCGTTTAAGAAGCAAAAAAGGTGAGTGTGAACTAAAAATAGCAGATGTAAGTAAAAAAATTTCTGGAATAACTTTATTACTACATGTTCCCCAAACTTTACCCAAAAAAAATGATACTTGGTGGAAAGAGGTAAGACATTTATTAAGCACACAAAAAGACTGTTCATATTTAGTAATGTCACCATACTATGACGGATTAGACGAAACTCGATTTGATAGATTATACAGGCTATCTAAAAGCTTTTCGCTACCAGTTGTCGCAAGTGCTTTTCCTTTAATGCATCATGGAAAACGGCGACGACTGGCAGATGTGTTAAACGCTATCAAACAAGGCAAAAAGATTGAACAGTTAGGGAAAAGTGCCCTAGTAAATGCCGAGCAACGTTTACGAAGCCCCCAAGAGATAAATAAGTTATTCTCAAAATTTCCAATTGCCATAAAAAATGCAAATAAAATTTCTGCGAGCTGTGTGTTTACGCTTGATCAGCTAAAATACGATTATCCCAAAGAGCTTAATAGTGGGAAAGCACCATCAGAACGATTGAGTGAATTGGCGATGGAAGGTTTAAAGTGGCGCTACCCACAGGGAGCACCAGAACGTGTAAGTCAAATTCTAAATCATGAATTAAAGCTTATAAAAAAATTAGAATACGAACCATACTTTCTCACTGTAAATGACATAGTCCAATTCGCTCGCTCACGTAATATTCTTTGTCAAGGACGGGGGTCTGCTGCAAATTCTATCTTATGTTATTGCCTAGGCATAACATCAGTAAGTCCTGAAATAGGCACAATGGTTTTCGAACGTTTTGTTTCAGAGGCAAGAAAGGAACCACCCGATATAGATGTTGACTTTGAACATGAGCGTCGCGAGGAAGTAATTCAGCATATATACGAAAAATATGGGCGCGATCATGCCGGATTATGTGCAACAGTAGTTCACTACCGTGGGAAGCGTGCTGTACGTGAAGTTGGTACAGCTATGGGGTTAACAAAAGATACTATTAGTGCACTTTCCTCACAACTTTGGGGGTTTTCTAACAATGGAAAAATTAGCGACAAGTGGTTAAAAGAAATTGGCCTAAACCCTAATGATACAAATCTGAAAAAAACCCTATTATTAATTCATGAAATAATAGGCTTTCCTCGCCACCTTTCCCAGCATGTAGGTGGTTTTATCATCACTGAAGGCCGTTTAGATGAGCTTGTTCCAATTGAAAATGCAAGTATGGAAGGCAGAACTGTAATTTGCTGGGATAAGGATGATATCGATTCCTTAGGAATTTTAAAAATTGACATTTTATCCCTAGGCATGCTGACTTGCCTACGTAAATCATTTGATTTGATTTCCCAACATCTTGGCCAGAATTTTGATCTTGCCAATCTTCCTACCGAAGATCCTAAAGTCTACGATATGTTATGCCGCGCTGACAGTATTGGAGTGTTTCAAGTTGAAAGTCGTGCGCAAATGAATTTCCTTCCCAGAATGAGGCCACGCTGTTTCTATGATCTTGTAATAGAAGTTGCCATAGTAAGGCCAGGTCCCATTCAAGGCGATATGGTCCACCCTTATATTCGCCGACGCAATGGTGAAGAACAAGTTGAATTCCCATCAGACGCACTTGGAGGTGTTTTAAGTAAGACACTGGGAGTACCACTGTTCCAAGAGCAAGCTATGCAAATTGCTATTGTTGGAGCGGGATTCAGTCCCGAAGAAGCAGATAAGTTGCGCAGAGCTCTAGCAACCTTCAAGAAACATGGCTCAGTAAGTGAGTTAAGAACCCGATTTTTGAGAGGAATGCGCCAGAACGGCTATGGCAAAGATTTTTCAGAGCGATGTTTCTCCCAAATTGAAGGTTTTGGATCTTATGGTTTCCCTGAAAGCCACGCAGCTAGCTTTGCATTATTAGTATATGCCAGTGCTTGGATAAAATGTCAGCACCCAGCTGTTTTTGCATGCGCCCTATTGAACTCTCAGCCAATGGGTTTCTATGCACCAGCCCAAATACTGAATGATGCACGCGCTCATGATGTTAGCATTTACCCAATTTGCATCAACAATAGCTATTGGGACAATACTTTAGAAACAGACAAAAATGGAGAATTAGCATTAAGGTTGGGTTTTAGACAAATAATTGGATTAACAAAAGAGGATGCATCCTGGATTACTGCTGCGCGTGGAAATGGTTATAGCACTATAGGAGATATATGGCGACGTGCTGGCGTTAAATCTGTTACACTAAATCGCTTAGCCGAAGCTGATGCATTTATCTCAATTGGAATGAACCAACGCGAAGCAATTTGGCAAGCAAGTGCCATTCCCGGTAATAGCAAATTACCCTTATTCGATCAGGACATTGATGGCGAAATTATAAAAGAAGCGTTTCCAGAATTACCTAATATGAGCCTCGGAGAATCTATTGTTCAAGACTACACTGCTACGAAATTCTCACTACGAGCCCATCCTCTATCTCTATTAAGGGATATTTTGACTCCGTCATATCAAAGTATTAATAACTAAAAAGGTGCTTTTGACCTAAACCGCAAACCAAATCCACTTTCCGGATGGTTCACTTTGAGCTCCTCTGAATGTAACATCATTCTACGATGCACGATAGACTCTCCATATATAGGATCTCCTATAATTGGATGGCCAAACGCCATACAGTGCACTCTCAACTGATGCGACCGTCCAGTTTTAGGAAGCAAGCGTAATCTACTTTCATTTTCACTAGAAGTTAGTTTGTACCATTCGGTTAATGCCCGCTTCCCCGTTTCGTGACAAACCATCTGCCGAGGTCTATTTTCCCAGTCAACAACCAAGGGCAGATCGATTAGTCCACTTCTTTGCATAACTACCCCGGAAACACGCGCCACATATGTTTTCTTGACTTGACGTTTTTCAAATTGCATTGAAAGCACTCTCTGGGCGTATCCTGTTTGAGCAAAAATCATGACACCCGAAGTATCTCTATCAAGACGATGGACCAATAGCGTGTTTGGAAAAGCAACTTTCAATCTACTTAGCAGACAATCTGCTAGTTCAATTCCTTTGCCAGGAACGGAAAGTAGACCTGCAGGTTTATTCACTACTAAAATATGCGCATCTTCGTGGAGAATATCTAGTGGGTCGATTGGGGGATTATATTCCATGTCTATTCTTCGCCTAAACAAGAAAATAAAAAAAGTCTATAGCTGTGAAATTTTACTTGATTTTTTCACGAACTACTAACACCCTACTTCTAGTTTATTTTTGGGACGCTCGTGCATAATTTTGATCCAAATGCTTCATCAACCTTGGGTGCCGATCTTCGGTCACTTAGGAAGTCTCGAAAAATGACGATTAGAGAACTATCTGAAGCTACAGAAAAGTCATTGGGATGGATCAGTCAGATAGAAAGAGATAAGTCTCAACCATCAATTGATGACTTAAGAGACTTGGCTCATGTTCTTAATGTCCCTCTATCAATATTATTTGGACAGACAAGTTCAGGCTCAGAAGAAGAAGGGTACATCGTACGAAAATCTGCTCGGCGGGTCATAGGTTCAAACTCGTCTGGTCTTAAAGAAGAGTTGCTTTCGCCTGACCTTACGGATGATTTCGAGGTAGTATACTCAACGTTTGAGCCAAATTCAAAGTTGGCAAAAACACAAAAGAGACAAACGCAAGAAGTTGGATACGTAATAAGCGGAAGTCTTGTTTTGAATATAGACGGTAAGGAATTCAAAGTAAGTGAGGGCGATAGTTTCAGAATCAAAGGGGAAGCACATAGTTGGGCAAACCCATTCTCAAAACCCTGCAAGATAATTTGGGTAATTGCCCCACCAATTTATTAGAAATGTAAATTTGCTATAAATAAGTATTTAGGGAGATAAAAATGTCTGAATTTCCAAAATCGGCTAGGGTTGTAATAATAGGAGGTGGTGTCGTAGGAGCATCAGCACTTTATCATCTTGCTAAAGAAGGGTGGACCGACTGTATACTTATTGAAAAAAATGAACTTACAGCTGGGTCTACATGGCATGCAGCGGGAAACGTGCCAACATTTTCTACAAGTTGGTCGATAATGAATATGCAGCGTTACTCAACTGAATTATATAGTAGGTTAGGACAAGAAGTTGACTACCCTATGAATTATCATATGACCGGTTCTATTCGGCTCGCTCATTCCAAAGAACGCATGCAAGAGTTTGAACGTGCCAAAGGAATGGGGCAATATCAGGGTATGGATATTGCGATCCTTGGGTTAGACGAGATCAAAAATATATATCCCTTTATAGAAACTCATGACCTTTCAGGCGCTCTTCACGATCCAAGTGATGGGGATATCGACCCAGCGCAGCTAACCCAGGCACTGGCTAAGGGTGCCAGAGATTTGGGTGCAGAAATTATCCGCTTTTGCTCAGCAAATGGGGTGAGTAGAAAAAATAAAGAATGGATTATTCACACCACAAAAGGGGACATTCGATGCGAATATGTCGTCAATGCAGCGGGCTATTATGCACAAAGGGTTGGAGAATGGTTCAGACCATACGGTGGAAGAACTGTTCCTATGATGGTAATGAGCCACCAGTATCTATTATTTGAGGAAGTCGATGCCGTAAAAGAGTGGTCTTCTAAAGAACAACACAAACTTCCACTACTTCGCGATGTTGACAGTAGTTATTACCTTCGCCAAGAAAAGTTTGGCTTCAATCTTGGTCCATATGAGCGAAATTGTAGAGCTCATTGGGCGAAACCCGAAGATCCGATGCCAGAGGATTTTAGTTTTCAGCTCTATCCAGATGATCTAGATCGATTGGAATGGTACATTGAAGATGCGCTTGCGAGAGTGCCTGTATTAGGTGAAGCAGGCGTAAGTAAAGTCATTAATGGACCTATTCCTTATGCGCCAGATGGGCTGCCATTGATAGGCCCAATGCCTGGGGTACCTAATGCATTTGAGGCGTGTGTGTTTACTTTTGGGATTGCTCAAGGCGGTGGGGCAGGGAAGGTTCTATCAGAATGGATAATTGAAGGCGAAACGGAATGGGATATGTGGTCCTGTGATCCGCGACGTTACACAGATTACACAGATCATGACTATTGTGTTGCCAAGGGCATGGAAATCTACGGGCACGAATATGCTATGCATTTCCCATGGCATGAGTGGCCTGCAGGCAGAAATAAAAAACTTTCCCCTGCACATGATCAAATAATAAAAAAAGGTGGTCAAATGGGCGCTTACAATGGATGGGAGCGCGCAAATTGGTTCGCCCATACCACTGACGACATCACAGAAAAAGCAACCCAAACTTGGAAGCGTTCAGGACCTTGGGAACAACGAATTAAAGAAGAATGTTATGCCGTACGAGATGAAGTAGGAGTATTAGACTTACCCGGCTTCAGCCGCTTTGACATTGAGGGCACAGGTGCTGCCGCATGGCTAAAAGAAAGGATAGCAGGGTCTTTACCGAAAACTGGACGTCTTAATTTGGCTTATTTTGCAGATAAAAGAGGCCGGATACTAACTGAGATGTCGATAATACGACACTCTGAAGAAAAATTTACACTGATAACAGCCGCTTCGGCTCAGTGGCATGACTGGGATATTGTTAATAAAGCATCTTCTGAAAATATATCTGTTACAGATAATACAAAGAGCATCAGTACATTAATAGTTACGGGACCAAAGTCTCGCGATTTACTTGAAAAAATTGGTACTGAAGCAGATCTACACTTACCTTGGCTGAGCCATCAAAAAGCAAAAGTATGTGGCAAGCCCTGTCATTTGATGCGCGTTAGTTTTGCAGGCGAACTAGGTTGGGAAATTCATACTAAAGTTGAAAATATATCAGCACTCTACAAAGAAATTACTGACGGAGGAGCAAAGCCATTTGGAATGTGGGCGTTAAATTCTCTTCGCATCGAAAAAGGTTATAGAGCGTGGAAAGGCGATTTATCAACAGATTACAGCCTACAGGAAGCTGGTTTGTCGAGATTTATTAAGTTTGACAAAGAAGAAAATTTTCTGGGAAAAGCAGCATTAGAAATAGAAAGACAGCGCGGAATTAAAAAACAGTTTGTAACACTAATTGTAAGTGCTGGAGAATGTGATGCACCATACATGTCTACTTTGTGGAAAAATGGTCAAATCGTGGGAGAAACAACATCTGGCGCTTGGGGATATCGGACAAATTCTTCAATAGCCTTAGGAATGATCAGAAGTGATTTGGCTTCAGCCGGAACAGAAATTGAAGTTGAAATTTTTGGAGACCGCCACAAAGCTGTTGTTCAAGCTAATGGATCGATTTGGGATCCGCTTAACGAAAGATTGCGTGCATGAAAAAAGCAGTCACGCTTCTTGATGGATCAGTTGGGCAAGAATTGGTTAAACAGTATGGCGAAAAACCTACCCCACTATGGTCAACAGAAATAATGCTAAAAGACCCAAATATGGTCTCAAATATTCATAGTGCTTACTTTGAGGCTGGGGCGACTGTTGCGACCACCAACAGCTACACAATCCTCAGAGACCGTTTAAAACACTTTGAACTTGAGCATGAAGTACATAATCTATGGAACTCTTCAGTTGCTGCAGCCTGTAAAGCCCGTGATAAGTTTGGATCTGGCCGTATTGCAGGTTCAATTGGCCCTTTAGTAGCATCATACCGGCCCGACATTTGCCCCCCAGTAGAAGAAGCATCAAGTATATATAAAGAGAAAGTTGAAAGTATTGCCCCTATGGTAGATATATTATTGGTTGAGACGGTGTGCTCTTTGAAACAAGCTAAAGGGGTCTTGGCGGCAACAGATAATAGCAATAAACCTGTTTGGATATCTTTTAGTGTCGATGATAACGATGGCACAAAGCTTCGCTCTGGCGAAAACCTAGAAGAGGTAGAAGCTGTTATCAATCATCATTTGGTTGAGGCAGTTCTCATAAACTGTTCACCACCTGAAGTGGTGGGTAATGCATTATCTATACTCTCCAAAATGGGTTTAGCTTTTGGGGCGTATGCGAATGGATTTTCTAAAATATCATCAGAATTTCTAAAAACGAGACCGACGGTTGATGCTTTGACGGCTCGAAAAGACTTGGGACCGGAAGAATATAGTAATTTTGTTACCAATTGGATTAGAAATGGAGCCAGTATTGTTGGTGGATGCTGTGAAATTGGTCCTGCGCATATTTCAAAGATTGCTCAAAAAATCCATGAATTAGGATACAAAACTTTATAAGGAAATTAGATAACGATGATACAGGATAAAGCTAAAGTTGTTATCATAGGTGGCGGGGTCATTGGCTGCTCAGTGGCCTATCATTTAAGTAAATTAGGCTGGAATGATATCGTTTTACTCGAGCGCAAACAGCTGACTTCTGGCACAACTTGGCATGCAGCAGGATTAATCGGGCAACTAAGAGCCAGTGCTAATATGACAAAATTAGCAAAATATACGCAAGAACTATACTTTGATCTCGAAAAAGAAACCGGTGTATCGACAGGTTTTAAAAGAGTTGGTTCAATAAGTGTTGCTCTTACAAATGAAAGAATGGAAGAATTAAAACGCTCTGCAGCCATGGCTAGAGCTTTTGGAGTCGATGTGGAAGAAATTTCTCCACATGAAATTCAAAATAGGTACCCTCATATCAATCTAGAAAGTGTAGTAGGCGGAGTATTTCTTGGGAAAGACGGGCAAGGAGATCCGGCAAATATTGCCCTAGCCCTTGCAAAAGGTGCCCGCCAGCTCGGTGCTAAAATTCATGAAAGAGTTACTATAACCAAAGTATTTAAAAATCAAAATAAAGTAAGTGGCGTTGAATGGACTGATCAGCATGGTGAGCGTGGGCATATCGCCTGTGAAGAAATAGTAAACTGTGCTGGAATGTGGGGACACAGTGTCGGGAAGATGTTGGGTACAAATATTCCCCTCCATGCATGTGAACATTTTTATATAGTTACAGAGCCCATAGCCGAATTAACCCAACTACCTGTGCTAAGAGTTCCCGATGAATGTGCCTATTACAAAGAAGATGCCGGCAAAATGTTACTTGGTGCATTTGAGCCTAATGCGAAGCCCTGGGGTATGTCTGGAATATCCGAAGATTTTGAATTTGACCAACTTCCTGAAGACTTTGAGCATTTTGAACCAATACTAGAAATGGCTGTAAACAGAGTTCCAATGCTTGAGAAAGCTGGAATTCATACATTTTTTAATGGACCAGAGAGTTTCACACCAGATGACGCCTATCACCTCGGTCGCACACCTGAAATGGAAAATGTTTGGGTAGCAGCGGGCTTTAATTCAATAGGTATACAATCTGCTGGGGGCGCAGGAATGGCACTTGCACAATGGATGCAAGATAAAGAAAAACCATTTGACTTAGGCGATGTGGATATAAGTCGTATGCAGCCTTTTCAGGGAAATAAGAAATATTTATTTGAACGCTCAAAAGAAACACTTGGTCTGCTATATGCTGATCATTTCCCTTTTAGACAAAAGGCCAGTGCTAGAGGGGTTAGACGAACACCTTTCCATGAACATCTCAAGTCAAAAGGCGCAGTCTTTGGAGAAGCAGCTGGTTGGGAGCGAGCAAATTGGTTCTCTGTTGACGGGCAACATGATGAATATGTTTATAGTTGGAAACGCCAGAATTGGTTTGAAAATTCTGCTAGAGAGCACATGGCTGTAAGGGAGAATGTTGGTCTATATGATATGTCTACTTTCGGCAAAATACGAGTAGAAGGCGAAGATGCTGAAAGCTTTCTAAACTATTTGTGCGGTGCCAACTTATCTGTCGATATAGGAAAAATAGTATACACCCAATTTTTGAACTCAAAGGGCGGGATCGAAGCAGACGTTACTGTCACCAGACTAAGTGAAACCACATATTTGATCGTAACACCTGCTGCCACTCGACTTGCTGATGAAACTTGGCTGCGTAGAAACCAAAAGGACTATAGCGTAGTTATTACAGACATTACTGCGGCTGAGGGAGTTATTGCCTTAATGGGACCAGCCTCAAGAGCTTTATTAAAAAGTATTTCACCAAATAATTTCGAGAATGAAACAAATCCTTTTGGAACTGCGCAAGTCATTGAAATAGGCATGGGAATCGCCCGTGCACATAGGGTTTCTTATGTGGGGGAGCTTGGATGGGAACTATACATTAGTAGTGATCAATGCGGTCATATATTCGAGACAATAATTGATGCTGGTTCAGATCATAATTTAAAATTATGTGGAATGCATATGATGGACAGCTGCAGAATAGAAAAAGCTTACCGGCATTTTGGCCATGATATTACATGCGAGGACCACGTGCTTGAAGCCGGGTTAGGCTTCGCAGTAGACACTGATAAGACTAATTTCATAGGTAAAAAAGCTGTGATTGAAAAAAGAGAATTGGGCTTAGAAAAAAGATTGGTACAATTTCAACTGACAGATCCTGAACCTTTATTATATCATAACGAACCAATAATGAGAGATGGTGACATTGTAGGTTATATTAGCTCGGGTAATTATGGTCATAAATTGGGTGGGGCAATCGGTATGGGATACGTACCATGCGCAGGTGAAAGTCCAGAAGAACTTCTTTCATCAAAATTTGAAATAGATGTTTCAGGTACTATTTGCGAAGCTAAAGCATCTTTAAAACCTTTATATGACCCACTTAGTAAGCGTACAAAAGCCTAGCTCAGGCTGTCTAATCCAATAAAGTCACCTAAGCCGTGGCGGTTTAAGCAACTTTTTCAGCTTTTCGTCCATTTCACTTGGAGTAATTGTTTCTTTTGAAACGTTCTCAAAATTAACAGAGGTACCAACCTTCTTAATTTTTTTTAGAACTGGGTTATCAACTTTAAGAAAAATAACGTCGATTAGCTTATCGGCTTGCGAGATAAACGTAAGTGCTTCATTTACTGCCTTTGCTACTGCGCCATGCATCATTGGATTTACATCAACGAATACAATGACTTGAGATTTGTGCCCATTTAAATATTTGGCTTCAGCAGTCCATGCTTCAGCAACAAAGTCAGATAAATATCTTAATTTTTTATTTAAAGCATCTCTTACTTCGAACGGTATACTCGGTTTGCTAAACGCAGTTACCTTATCGTGTAATCTTTCTGGAGCTTGCTCAACAATATTCTGCAACCAATCAATATCATGACTACTAAGCAATATCTCTGACGGAACTGCCAAGTTTAAATTTAAACCCAAGCCTAGCTTCTGCTCTTTTAACATAGGTAGAACCATGCGTCCCGTTAGCGCAAGATAGGGAGAACTATCTTCAGTAAAATCAACTAACCTAGCGATGGTATCGAAAACTAAGGCGTATTTATCTTCCGATGTTTCAATTAACTTCGGACAGGCCACACCGCCTTCAAGCTCTTTCTCAAGTAATAGATATAGTTCAGTATCGATAAGGGCCTCATAAAAGAAAAATCTTGATTTGCCACTGTGGCCTGAACCATCAGCTAACTTTTTAAGCTCATCAAGCTTGGTAATTTTTTCAGTCATTCAGAATTCTTTTAATAACCTTTTTGCGTCAACCACACTTTGAGTAACCGCAGTTCCGACAAGTCATGCACCCCTCGATCATCTGAAGGTCGAACTGACCACAGGAAGAGCAAGATTTTTGTCGGCTTATTTTCAGATTTTCTACCTTATTGGTTTCAGTACTTTTTTGAATAGGCGCTTCATCAGAAACTCTAATAAACCCAATCTTCATCATATGTTCTTCAAGAACACCACCTATAGCTGCCAAGATCGACGGAATGTATTTTCCACCAACCCAGGCTCCACCTCTGGGATCAAACACGGCCTTCAGTTCATCGACGACAAAAGAAACATCACCTCCACGACGGAATACTGCAGAAATCATTCGCGTTAAACCAACTGTCCACGCAAAATGCTCCATATTTTTAGAATTTATAAAAACCTCAAATGGACGCCTTTGATCATTAACAATTATATCATTGATGGTTACATAAATTGCATGTTCGCTATCTGGCCACTTTAACTTGTAGGTATTACCATCGAGGGTTTCGGGTCGGTCTAGAGGCTCAGACATATAGATGATATCCCCATCTATGTCTGTGTCAGATTTAGATTTATCTTCCGATGCCACTGCCAGAACTGATCCTGTTACCTCGTTAGGCCTATAGGTCGTGCAACCTTTACAACCAGTATCATAAGCTTGCATGTATACTTCTTTAAAGTCACCAAAACTTATATCTTCTGGACAATTTATAGTTTTAGATATTGAGCTATCAACCCACTTTTGAGCTGCAGCTTGCATTCTAACATGATCTGATGGGGTCAAGTTTTGCGCACTTACGAAATAATCAGGTAGTTGCGCATTGCCAAATTTATCCCTCCACATTTGAACTGCATAATCTACAACTTCTTCCTCAATATGAGAGCCATCATTTTGTAAAACTTTTCGCGTATAGCTGTATGCAAAAACGGGCTCGATACCAGAGCTGACATTGCCCGCATATAAAGAGATTGTACCAGTCGGTGCAATTGACGTTAAAAGAGCATTTCTGATTCCAAATTTATGGATCGCTTGTTTAATATCCTCGTCCATTTGATTCATATTACCTGACGCTATAAACTTTTCAGAATCAAAAAGTGGAAAGGCGCCCTTTTCCTTCGCTAAGTTTATCGAAGCATTGTAAGATGAGCGCGCTATTATTTTCATCCACTGTTCGGTTTTTTTAACCGCTTCATCAGAGCCATACCGCAAACCCACCATCAATAAAGCATCTGCAAGACCAGTCACACCCAAACCAATCCGACGTTTATTTTTAGCCTCCTGCTTTTGTGCTTCAAGCGGAAACTGGGATACATCGATGACATTATCCATCATCCGCACGGCCGTATTAACTAACTCTTCTAATTGAGGAACATCCAAATAGGCATTTTCATTAAATGGATGCTCAACTAGTTTGGCCAAGTTAATTGAACCCAGTAAACATGCCCCATAGGGAGGTAAAGGCTGCTCCCCACAAGGATTTGTCGCCGTTATAGTTTCACAATAATTTAAATTATTTGTCTCATTTATTCTATCAATAAAAATTACTCCTGGCTCGGCAAAGTTATACGTTGCACGCATGATTTTATCCCAAAGATGAGCTGCTTTAATGACACTATATACTTTGTTATTATGGGTAAGTTTCCAATTTTTACCTTTTTTCACTGCATCCATAAATGCATCAGTTACCAGTACAGATAAGTTGAACATTCTAAGTTTTTGTGAATCCGACTTTGCAGCAATAAATTCTTCAATATCAGGATGGTCACAACGCATTGTTGCCATCATGGCGCCACGCCGCGAACCTGCCGACATAATAGTCCTGCACATAGAATCCCATACGTCCATAAATGACACTGGACCAGACGCATCGGCTGCAATACCTTTTACAAGCGACCCTTTTGGCCGGATAGTACTGAAATCATAACCTATTCCTCCACCCTGCTGCATAGTTAAGGCGGCTTCTTTTAGCATATCAAAAATACCACTCATACTATCGGGTATCACTCCCATTACGAAGCAATTGAATAATGTTACATTTCGTTCGGTTCCTGAACCGGCTGTTATTCTACCGGCCGGCAAAAATTTAAAATCACTTAAAGTGTTAAAGAAAATAGTTTCCCATTTTTTTGGGTCTGCTTCAGCTTTTGATAAAGCTTTGGCTATCCGACGCCAGGTATCCTTAACGTTATGCTCAAGAAATGCACCGTTTTGGTCCTTTAGTCTGTATTTCATATCCCAAATTTGCTCAGAAATTGTCATCGGAAAATCTGACATTTAAAATCCTTTATACAGCACTAGTTTATGAGATATGGTAAGCACGGTACGGCAGTTTACCTGCTAACTAGATTTGCGTCAACACAGCAAAAATTGAAGTTTTAGAAGGTGACTAGGGCACAACCATGATTGCAACTATACATCTAGTGAAATTGAGTGTGGGAACGTCCAACATTGGAGATTTGCAAAAATGGCAATCGACAAAGGCAGCTCAAGGCAAGGATGGCCTTCCAAGACATGTAACCAGAATGTGGCCTAAGCGTGAGAAGGAATTGCTTGCGGGCGGTTCGATTTACTGGGTTATAAAAGGCGTCATTCAATGTCGGCAAAAAATTATACGCTTTGATGAAGTAGTTAGCAAAGATGGTGTTAGAAGATGTGCAATAGTACTTGAACCTAAATACACCCGAACAAGCCCAGTATTAAAAAGACCATTTCAAGGATGGCGGTATCTCAAAATAGACAAGGCACCACCTGATTTGGGACTGCACCGTAACTCAGATGATGAACTGCCACCTGAATTAGCCGGTGAGCTAGCAAAAATTGGTGTGATCTAATCACTTAAAATATGTGCCAAAAATTTACTTTCAGCGTTCACTTGTGTTTTTCTAAAAAATGCAGACTTAGACTTAAACAAAGTAGCCTCGGACTTGTGTATTAGCCCATCAGTTAAAATTTTCAGATGATTTGCTTTAAGTGTTTCTCCGGTAGAGGTTATGTCAGCTATAGCTTCAGCTGTCTCATTTTTCACAGTTCCCTCGGTAGCTCCTTGACTATCAACAAGTTGATAATCAGCCACACCTGCTGACTTTAAAAACTCTCGAACGAGGTAATGATACTTTGTAGCGATACGCAAACGAAACCCATGTTTCTCACGAAAAGCTTCTGCTGCAGAGTCAAAATCATCCAGAGTATCAACATCTATCCAAAATCTGGGTACGGACAATACAAGATCAGCGAAACCAAATCCCAAAGACTTAACAATTTCTAAATTTTGATCCCAATTGGGCAACTTTTCACATACCAAATCCGACCCAGTAACACCAAAATGAATTCGCCCTTCATTTAGCTCTGTAGGTATTTCACCGGCAGAAAGAAGTGTAAGTTCTATCCCTTGTACGCCTTTAACGTAACCCGCATATTCCCTTTTAGACTCAGTACGTTTAAGATGTATCCCACGCGAAGCAAACCAGGAGAAAGTCTCCTCCATCAACCGCCCTTTTGAGGGCACGCCCAGCTTAATCATTGTCCTCAAAGCCTTTCGACTGAATTATTAAATCCGGTCGGACCACACCTCCAACAGCAGGAATCTCTCGCCCTTTACCGATATGCTTGGTTAGAGCATCATATCTTCCGCCAGTAGCTATCGGAGGAAGATTAATATGGTTCTCAGAGTAAAAGCCAAAAACAAATCCATCGTAATATTCCATAGAAGTCCTACCGTAGCTCGCCTCAAAGTCAATTGAGGATAGATCAACATTTGCATTATCTAAGGCTGACAACCGTTTTTCGAATTTCTCAATAGCGCTTCCAAGAGCGGGCATATCAGGTAATAGATCTTTAAGCTTAATTAATGCTTGAGGGCATTTGTCACCAATATTCAGCAAGGAATTTATTATCTCCAATTCTGTTGTGGAAATTGGTGCTTCCTTACTATCTTGTAGTAAATTTTCAATACGTTCAATTATCTCAGACTTACTTCTTAATCCAATTTCTTTAGCTTGATTAGCAAAACTTTTTTCTGCTTGAAAGCCATCAAATCGCTCGGTTGATAAGCTTACTTCGTTAGTAAATTTTTCTAAAATTGCTAAAAACCTTTGGGGCCGCCATAGATGGCGCAACAGAGCTTTTTGCCGGCTACTGGTCGTTTTTAAGCTCGATACAGCAGTCATTAGAATACCTATATCACCAGTGGCAACTCTTAGTGGTAAATCGCCCAAAGCTTTTTTAATTATGCAAAAAACATCAGTGTCAGACTTAATCACATCTGTGCGATCAAAAATCTCGTACCCCACCTGTAAATATTCGCTTGCTCTTTCTGAATTTTTTTCCTGACGTCGAAATACCTTTCCACAATAAGCATAACGAGCAGTTTCATTCCCTGTTACACCAGTCATATGGGTTTTTACAATCGGCACTGTAAAATCAGGCCTCAACATCATTTCACCGTTAAAGGGGTCACTGGTAACATAGGCACGCGCTCGAATATCCTCGCCATATAGGTCCAGCAAAGTATCGGCCCGTTGCAAAACAGCAGGTTGCACTATTTGTGCTCCAGAATTCGAAAATAACCTTAGAATTCGGTCAGCTTCAATTTCTATCCGTTTTTGCTCATTCACTTTTTCAAAGCTCTCAACATCTCTTGCACTTTAGAAACCATTTCTTTTTTTGGCACAGTAAATTGACTTGGCCTTTCCTTCCATTCTTCCAAGGTAGCATTTTTGGCAAGTTGCGTGCCCAATATTAAATCTTTAATTTGGATAAGGCCCTTATCTCTTTCTTCACTACCTTCGATTATGGCCAGAGGTGAACGCCGTTTATCGGCATACCTCAATTGGTTGCCAAAATTCTTTGGATTCCCCAAATACATTTCTGCACGAATACCAGAGGATCTCAATTCAGACACGATACTAAGGTAATCATTCAGCCTTTCCCGGTCCATAACTGTTACAACAACTGGCCCAATTGTTTCCGTTCTTGATCGATCTTTCTCCCTCAGTGCAGCCATCAGTCTGTCTACCCCAATCGAAACACCTGTAGCTGGAATAGTTTGTCCAGTGAAGCGTTTCACTAAGTCATCGTAGCGCCCTCCGCCCGCAACAGAGCCAAATTGTCTTTTTTTTCCCTTTGTATCATATATTTCGAATGTCAACTCTGCCTCAAATACAGGGCCAGTATAATACTCCAGGCCCCTTACAACTGATGGATCCAGCTGAACCCTTTTGGAGGAGTAATCACCTATAGTAAGGAGTTCAGCCATCATATCCAATTCTGATATACCCTCGGAGCCAGTAACCGAGTTTCCGACCACTTCACGTAAGTTCAAAAGTGTTTTTTCATTTGTGTCACCCTTTGCAGTAAGAAATGCAAGAACAGGCGCCGCTTGATCTTTTGATAGACCTACCCCATCTATATAAGCCCCAGAGGCATCCAATCTACCAACGCTTAAAAGTTCTGCTACCCCCGATACACCAACCTTATCAAATTTATCGATTACCCTTAGCACTTCAAGGCGTTTCGTCTGATCGTCCAGTCCTATCATTTCCAAGACACCATTAAGAATTTTTCGATTATTTATCCGCACCATATAATCACCGGAAGGTATTCCGACCTCCTCCAAAGCATCCGCTAACATTGCGCATACTTCAGCGTCCGCCACCACATTTGGAGCCCCAATTGTATCAGCATCACATTGATAGAACTGTCGAAAACGCCCCGGACCAGGTTTTTCATTTCTCCAAACAGGGCCCATAGCATAACGACGATAAGGGTTCGGTAATTCGTTTCTATATTGTGCATAAACACGAGCAAGCGGCGCGGTTAAGTCATAGCGTAATGCAAGCCACGAATTATCGTCCTCTTGCCATGCAAATACTCCATCATTTGGCCGATCAACATCTGGTAAAAACTTCCCCAACGCATCAACATTTTCAACAGCAGATGTTTCTAGTGCATCAAAACCGTGATGATGATAAACACTCGCAACTTTTTGCAACATTTCATTTCTCTCAGAAACCTCTTGATCAAAATAGTCACGGAAACCTTTCGGAGTTTCGGCCTTTGGTCGCGATTGTTTTTTGTCCTTAGCCATTCGAAATGAACCCCACATAATATTTTCTCGGCATGATTTATTACAGAGTAAGCAAATGAGCAAGAAATCTTCTTGAATGTTCGTTACTGTCATCTATGTCCAAGTTAATGAAACGAGCTTTGATATTTGGTGCCTCTGGCGGAATAGGAGGTGCAATAGCGGACAATTTAAGTAAGCGACATTGGGATGTAACTAGCCTCTCCCGATCGTTTAATCAGTTTGATGTGACAGACGAAGACAGCGTTAAAGCTGCTTTTGCATCTGTAGACGGGCCATTTGACTTCATCTTAATAGCTACAGGGGCGTTAGAAATTAACAGCGCTCCAGAAAAATCAATAAACCACCTATCACAAAGTAACATGATTGATCATTTTATGACAAATGCTATCGGCCCAGCACATATTTTAAAGCATGTAAGATCTTTTTTGAATAAAAAGTCATCTTCAGTGGTTTCAGTATTATCAGCTAGGGTAGGATCAATTGAGGATAACAAATTGGGAGGATGGTATTCTTACCGGGCAGCCAAGGCTGCATTAAATCAAATTGTTAAAAGTTTTTCTATTGAACTATCCAGATCTCATCCAAAGGCTTGTTTACTTGCTATTCATCCGGGCACCGTTGATACAAATCTAACCCACAGATATGCCAGTAAACACCCGACCAAAACGCCTACAGAGGCTGCTCAAAATATCTTAGATGTAACCTTAACAAAGGATTCATCTCACACAGGTAGGTTTTATGATTGGGCCAATGAGGAAATCCCTTGGTAAAATCAAATTTAATCCTAGTACTGGGTGATCAACTGACTTTAGATATTGCTGCAATTAAAAAAGCAGACAAGTCAAAAGACTATATCATTATGGCTGAAGTGGATGCTGAGGCAGAATATGTCAAACATCATCCTAAAAAAATTGCTTTTATTTTTTCAGCGATGAGGCATTTTGCAACGCGACTTAGGACATTAGGTTGGAAAGTTTTATACAGTGAAATAGACGATCCAGAAAATTCTCAAAATATCATTGGCGAAGTCCTTCGCTATGCCGAGAAAGTAGATGCCAGTGAATTAGTGGTCACAAAACCAGGTGAATGGCGTCTAATAAAAGTACTTGAGGATATACCTCTGAAGGTCGCAATACTTGAGGATGATCGCTTTATCGCATCGCACGCAGAATTTGAAAATTGGGCCAGTGATAAAAAAACATTAAGAATGGAGTTTTTTTATCGAGAGATGAGGAGAAAAACTAACCTACTGATGGATGATGATAAACCGATTGGCGGAAAATGGAATTTCGATAAAGAAAATCGAAAGTCTCCCCCCAAAAAAATAATCAGCCCAGAGGTTACAAATTTTAAAAACGATGAAACAACAGAGAATGTGTTATCTCTTGTTAATGAGCGTTATAGCTCACACTTCGGTGAACTATATCCTTTTAATTATGCAGTAACGCCAGAAGAAGCTAATCTCGCTCTTGATAAATTCATAAATGACTCACTCTCTTTATTTGGGGATTATCAAGATGCTATGATGCTTGACGAACCGTTTCTATATCATGCCCTCATTTCATTGTATCTGAACACTGGACTACTCGATCCTCTAGAAACTTGTCGAAAAGTAGAAAAAGCCTTTATTAATGGTGTTGCCCCATTAAACGCTGTAGAAGGTTTCATAAGGCAAATAATTGGATGGCGCGAATATATCAGAGGAATATACTTCCTTAAGGGGCCTGATTATCTCGATCAAAATTACTTGGACGCGAAGAGAAAACTTCCCAGTTTCTATTGGAGCGGCGACACAAAAATGCGTTGTGTGTCTCAAGCAGTTTTACAAACTAAGATGCATTCTTACGCTCACCATATACAGCGCCTTATGGTCACTGGTAACTTTGCTCTTCTAGCGGATATAGATCCAAAAGAAGTCCACTATTGGTATCTTTCAGTGTATATTGATGCATTTGAGTGGGTTGAAGCTCCTAATACATTAGGAATGAGCCAATTTTCTGATGGAGGGGTGGTTGCATCAAAGCCATACATCAGTAGTGGGGCGTATATAAATAGAATGTCAAATTATTGTAAGAAATGCCATTATGACGTTAAAGATAAGTTGGGCGAAAAGGCTTGCCCATTTAACGCGCTTTACTGGAGTTTCCTTATCCGGCATAAAGGAAAGTTCTCTTCAAACCCTCGCATGGCACAAATGTATCGCAATTGGGACAGACAAGACGAAAATGTCAAAACTGCGACCTTATCTAAAGCTCAAACAATTCTCTCTCAAATTTCTAAAAGCGGCACAATTTAGTTAAAATTGTATTACTCGTTTCCAGTAGAAGCCTCAATATCCGTATCAGTAACTGCAGTCTCAGCATCAATTAGTGCTCCATCTTGCCAATTACCTTTAGCCGATCTTCCATTTGCAAATTTAATTGTACCCTGACCTTGGCGGCGTCCATTTACGAAAGTTCCCTCATAAATATCCCCATTCGAATACGTTGCTATTCCCTGGCCGGTTATTTCACCAGCTAACCACTCGCCCTCGTATCTAAATCCATCCGCAAGTATGATTTTACCAACACCATGGCGTTTGCCATTTAAGTAGTCACCCTCATAGACCATACCATCAGCAAATTTTGACATGCCTTTTCCATGGCGGTTACCATCCTTCCATTCACCCTCGTAAATATACCCATTTCCATAGTCCATTATTCCAAAACCATGGTTGCGGGCGTTTTTAAATCCACCTTCATAAATCACACCGTTTGAATACTGAGCACGGCCGATACCTTCTATCACACCAGCCTTCCACTCTCCTTCATATACAGAACCATCTGGATACTGAATTTTACCCTTGCCACTTGCTAGGCCATTTACAAAGTTACCTGCGTAAAATGAACCGTCCGGATAGGTAACTTCACCTAAACCTTGAATTTGCCCCTCGGCCCATTCACCTAAATACTTATAACCATCCGAGCCTAAAAAAGTGCCCTGCCCTGCTCGCTGATCCTCTTTAAATTCTCCATCATAAACGTCCCCGTTTGCATACTCTACAATGCCGTTGCCATTTCTTTTTCCGTTAGACAATTCGCCCTTGTAGACATCACCATTTGGCTGAGTTAATTTTCCTAATCCATTGATTTCGCCATTTTCCCAAAAACCCTCAAAGATCAAACCCTCTGTCATCTCCAGAGTACCTTTGCCTTCTCGAGCGCCACGTATCACACTTCCACTGTATACCGAGCCATCTGGATAGGTAATTTTCGCTAAACCTTCCTTAACCCCGTTAACCCAGTCACCATCATATACATAACCATCTGGGTTTGTCATAACGCCCTGGCCGTGGTGCATTGCTTCAAGGAATCCACCCTTAAACCTGGATCCGTTTGCATAAACAGCCACACCCTGACCAGTTATTTTGCCATCTAACCAAGACCCTTCATAAGTTCCTCCATCTGCAAAAATAATTTTGCCAGAACCTTCGGGTTTGCCTTTTATAAAATTCCCCTCATATACTGAACCGTTTGGAAATTTTGCCACACCGATCCCAAATATCTCGCCATCAACCCACTCGCCGCTATACTCATACCCATTTGGCAACCGATATGTTCCAATTCCATGCTGAAGACCATTTTTAAATGTGCCTTCATACATACCACCGTCATCATACTGCTTTGTAACTACAACATCATCTTGAGCACCAACACTCAAGGGAACTGCAAAAACCAAAAATGCTGATAGAAATAACTTAACCAAAAATCTCATAGTACGCCCATTTGTGCTTTATTTTATTATTTACTAAAGCCTACTTTAGCTTCAATAAAATAACAATTGCTTTCGTATCTACCAATGTGGCGGCGGTTTTTCAGCTGTGGCTGTGTTTTCAGCATTTTGACGTTCAAATTCTCGTTCTAAAAGCCACTGTAGGCTATCCTTCATTCTGGAAATTTCTTTATCTTGAGCCGCAACAACATCCGATAAATCTTCGCTGTTCCGCAATAAATCAGAAATCACTGCTTCAATTTTTTCTAAACTTTTTTCCATTTGTTCGTTCAAAACCAAAGGCCTCACTAAATTCTTATTCAAAATATAAAATATAACCTGCTGCACTATGTGTCTACTACGCACAAGTTACGAGCAATAATTATTTTATTGTTTTCTTTTAAAACAATGCATGTATAAACTTATTTTTGAATAATGTCTTGGTGTGAATGAGTTCAATGTCCAAAATTTGTAAGGTAATAAATCAAAAGCAAAACCTGATACTAGGCAGCCTCTGAGCGTGCCAGCAAGGTGCGTCCGCTCAGGGGAGACAATGAACGCATCGAACTAAATCAAAAATACCAAACATAGAGATTTCAAATGAAAAATAATAACCGTAACAACAGGGTAGTAATTTTTGACACAACGCTCCGTGATGGAGAGCAGTCACCGGGCGCGACTATGACCCACGAAGAAAAGCTCGAAATAGCTGAGCTTTTGGATGAAATGGGTGTCGATATCATAGAAGCAGGTTTTCCTATCGCCTCAGAGGGAGACTTTAAAGCGGTCAGTGAAATCGCTCGACGCTCAAAAAATTCTACGATCTGTGGATTAGCTCGCGCAAATTATAAAGATATTGATCGGTGCTGGGAAGCTGTAAAAAATGCCGACAAACCTCGAATACACACGTTTATTGGAACATCGCCGTTACACCGAGCTATTCCAAATCTTGATAAAGATCAGATGGCAGAGCTGATCCACGATACAGTGACACATGCTCGAAACTTGTGCGATAATGTCCAGTGGTCCCCAATGGATGCCACTCGAACAGAACACGAGTATTTGATGCGCGTCGTGGAGATAGCAATTAAGGCTGGTGCATCAACAATCAACATTCCCGATACTGTGGGTTACACTGCTCCAGTCGAATCTTCAGATTTAATTCGCATGCTTATTAACAATGTTCCGGGAGCTGATGAGGTCGTATTCGCAACTCATTGTCACAATGATTTAGGTATGGCCACTGCGAATGCTCTTGCAGCAGTCGAGGGAGGGGCTCGACAAATAGAGTGCACAATTAATGGACTTGGGGAGCGAGCTGGTAATACGGCGCTCGAAGAAGTTGTGATGGCACTTAAAGTAAGAGCCGATATAATGCCTTACCACACAAAAGTAGATGCAACTAAATTAATGAATCTCTCAAGAAGGGTAGCAATTGTTTCAGGTTTTCCAGTCCAATTTAATAAGGCAATTGTTGGCAAAAATGCATTTGCTCATGAAAGCGGCATACACCAAGATGGGATGCTGAAAAATTCTGAAACTTTTGAAATAATGCGCCCTGAAGACATAGGATTGTCTGAAACAAATCTAGTTTTAGGCAAACACTCAGGTCGGGCGGCACTCAGAGCTAAACTGGAGGATTTGGGCTACCAGTTGGCTGATAATCAGCTGAAGGATGTATTTGTCCGCTTCAAAGAATTAGCGGATAGGAAAAAAGAGATTTATGATGAAGACCTTATAGCACTTATGCGCGCTGGCGAAGATGCAGAAAATGATCACATAATTTTAAAATCTTTGGAGGTTAAATGCGGAACACATGGGCCACAAAGTGCAGAAATGATGTTGATAATTGACGGCAACGAAATGTCGACTATTGCCACAGGCGATGGACCTGTTGATGCAACCTTTAATGCGGTTAAGTCGTTGTATCCTCACAGCGCAAAGTTACAGTTATATCAAGTGCATGCAGTAACCGAGGGAACAGATGCGCAAGCTACAGTAACTGTTCGAATGGAGGATAAAGGGAATATTTCTACGGGACAATCTGCAGACACAGATACTGTGGTTGCATCAGCTAAAGCATATTTGAATGCTCTAAATAGACTACACATCCGGCGCAATAGGCTCGGTCAAGATAAAAAGGAAATCAATTATAAAGATACAGCGGTTTAGGTCCCAATAACTTGCTATTATGCTGAGCGCAATTAAAGATTTAACCAATTAGGACGAATTCTTGCTCTCTGTAATTCAAGCAAGCCCATGGCTGTCCATCCGACGAAATTAGTTTCGACTGTATCTTTACGGAATGCTGCTCGAAGCGCGTTTTCTACTGCCCTTCGATCTCTTTTCGGAATTGGTGCAGGATCTATAACTATTTGTCCTCCCAAACCTCTCAATCGTAATTGACGCGGTAGATCTTTGGCCATCGCCAGATTAGCTTTTAATCCGGCAGCAAATGAAATATCCGATGCAGTATTAACATCTACCGCCACAAAGGCTTTTGTGGGTTCAATATGGTAATTACACTCATTAATAATGACTTTTGAATTTTTGAGCTCATCGATTAATTCTAAAACTCCATATTCAGCAAATGAACCACTGCTTTTATCTGCAGCCGGTATATCGTTCCATTCCCGCCATGCCATTTGATGTGGAGAGTGAGATCGATATACTAACCCGAGCTTGTTATTATCATCGGATAAAACATTTTGAGCAGATGTGATCATGTTTCGACAGTCATTAAGGATTTTACTATCACTGGCAGATTTGCAAGATGATCTCAAAATCATCCCATAAGGGATTTCTTCAAGCCTTTCCGTTACCATTTGCTTAAGCCAAATTCTTCTTTCATCATCTTGGATATTCTTGGCTATATTAAGCCCAACAGCAAAAGGTGTTACTATTGCATATCTACTTTTAAAAAGTATTTTTGTTGTGACACGAGGCAGTTTTTCTCTATCACCATAACTACTAACTTGTACTAAGATAACATCGCCAGTGTTTATTCCTTTTGTTTGATGTAAAAAAAAATCACCATCTGGACTTTCAACAAAAACGCCACCACTGCCTTTTAGCTGGCGCTTTACTTTTACTCTGAAAATAGAACCAGGTGCTATTACATCTTCCTCTGCAAAAAAATCGTATAACTCACCATCTACTAGCAATGCAGCTGCCTCTTTCCCTTCAAAATAATCAAGTAGAGCTATCTTGCCATTCATCTTCAAACTTTTCGAATTATATAACCTGCTTTAACTAACAAGTTATTTGTTTCAAACAAAGGCAAGCCAACTATCGCCGAGAAAGAGCCCGATATCCACGGAATAAATTTACTGGCATGCCCTTGGATACCATAAGCGCCTGCTTTTCCTTTCCAATCGTCTGTACTTATATAATCTTCAATCTCTTTTGCAGAAAGAACCTTGAATTTTACAATACTAACAACGTCTTTTGTCCAAACTTTATCATTAGATCGCACGGCTATTGCTGTTATAACCCGATGTCTTCTACCAGAAAGAGCAATTAAATATTCCATAGCCTGGTCTTTATCCTTTGGCTTACCAAGGATCCTCCTACCCAAAGCTACGGTCGTATCCCCACAAAGAACCACTTCGTCTGCATTACAGGTGATTGCGCTGAGCTTTGCCAATACTACTCGATTGCAGTATTTACGCGGTAATTCTCCAGTAATACATTTTTCATCTATCTCTGGTGCCCGAATTTCATCAGGGGTTACACCTATCTGGGATAGTAATTCTAGCCGCCGAGGGCTGCTTGATCCAAGTACAAGCTTCAACGTCTATTTATGACGATAATTTATCCGCCCCTTCGTCAAATCATAGGGTGTCATTTCTACCTGAACACGATCACCTGCAAGGACACGAATTCTATTCTTTCTCATTTTACCAGCCGTATGCGCGATTATTTCATGACCATTTTCAAGCTCAACTCGGAATGTAGCATTGGGCAGTAGCTCTTTTACAATTCCTGGAAACTCGAGTAATTCTTCTTTGGCCATTTTATCTCCTAAAATAAATGAAGGCAGTACGGGCTCTATGTGCAGCTAAGCCCGTGTGTAGTATTTTTTACAAGAGAAATTCAAGGGTTCATTTTTCTGCCAACGCTCGTTGTGACATCTTGGCATCTTGCTGATAAATTTTTTAGCACGCCTAAATAATTGATATTAACAATCTTGATTAATTTTTTACCCTTTATTGAGATAATGAATCTGTAAAATCTTTCATAACTGGACCAATATAGTTCACTATTGCTTCGACCCCCTTCTCATTCGGGTGAATGCCATCGGCTTGTAGCAAATTGACTGAAATTTCCTGCGTTTTTTTATCAATTAAAGGGGAAAATAGGCTATCTATATAAGAAAGATTATATTCTCTCGCTAACGAAGGATATATCGCATCATATTCTTTTTTGAATTGGGGACCGTAATTTATTGGAGAAATAGTCCCAACGATTACACTATTAATTCCCTTCGATTTCAAATTTTTGAAAATTGCTTGTAGATTATTTTTGGTAAATTTCGGATCAAAGCCTCGCAATAAATCGTTTCCACCAAGCGCAACTACTACACCATTTATATTTGGAGTAAGCAACCAGTCCAACCTTTCGAAACCCCCTAGTGTCGTATCACCAGAAACCCCGCCATTAATTAGTAATACTTCAACATTATTGGTTGAGAGCCAATTCTGAAGCTTAGGAACCAACCCTTTTTTTTCTTCCAAACCATATCCCTGAGTTAAGCTATCTCCAAGCATAAGTATTCTTATTTGACTATCAGCGTGGGCAAATGAGGAAAAAACAAATAGTAAAATGATCGTCTTGCTCACAACCGAAAATAAACCATATTTAACTTTGTCTATAAAAATCATTAGAGAGCTTTCATGCGAACACCGATTATTTCTTTACAAAATGTATCTTTGACGCTGAAAGGCAACGCAGGCAATGTGAACATTATAAAAAATATTTCACTAAACATTGATCAAGGTGAAAGTGTTGGATTGATAGGCCCATCGGGATCGGGAAAGTCTTCACTGTTGATGCTGGCTGGTGGATTAGAGCGGGCCTCCAGTGGAGAAATAGAAATTCTGGGTCAAGTAATTACAGAAATGTCGGAAGACAGGCTCTCAAAGCTGCGTAGAAATAACGTTGGAGTTGTTTTTCAATCCTTTCACTTAATACCCACACTCACAGCACTCGAAAACGTCGCAACACCCTTAGAAATTTCGTTTTCAAAAAATCCAAATAAACACGCTATCATGGCATTAGATAGAGTTGGACTATCGCATCGTGCTGATCATTATCCCTCACAGCTGTCCGGCGGAGAACAACAACGTGTAGCACTGGCAAGAGCATATGTTTCAAATCCCAAAATCCTTTTAGCAGATGAACCAACAGGGAATTTGGATGAGGAGAATACGAAAGCCATTGTTGATCTACTTTTTGAAATCAAAAATGAGAACGATACTACACTTATTCTGGTTACCCACTCCAGAGAACTTGCAAAAAAATGCGATAGGATCATCAAAATTAGAGATGGAAAACTTTTGTGATTATTTTTGAAAATCTCAAATTCTCAGCACAAATGGCGATCCGCGAACTACGTTCAGGCATTTCTGGGTTCCGTATATTTCTAATATGTTTGGTGCTGGGCGTTGGAACAATTACTGCCGTCGGAACTGTTAAGAGTGGAATTGAATATACGATTGGTGAGAAAGGATCTGAGTTACTTGGCGGCGATGCAGAAGCAGAATTTACCTATCGCTTAGCAAATACTGAAGAACTGAATTGGCTTAAATCAATATCCGCAAATATGTCAGAAATCCTAGAATTTAGATCAATGGCCAATGTCATCAGGGATGGCCAGAATGAAAGAGCACTCACTCAGATAAAAGCTATAGATGATAAATATCCACTAATCGGAGACGTCCAGCTTTCCAGTGGACGAGCACTTCGAGATATATTGAGACAACCCAAAAGCGCAATAATGGAAAGCGATCTTGTATCAAGGTTAGGTATTTCTATCGGCGATTCCTTCCGTCTTGGACTTACCGAATTTATTTTAAGAGATATCATTGTCACTTCTCCCGATGATGCTGGCGCTAATTTTGGTTTAGGACCCCGAACAATTTTAAAAACTGAAGATTTGAAAACATCTGGATTAATTGCTCCCGGGACACTTTTTTCAGCAAAATATAGGCTAGAGATAGCTCCAAGTGAAAACTTGGATACCCTCAAAACTCTTGCGAAAACAAAATTTGAAAATAGTGGCATGCGTTGGAGAGACTCCAGAAATGGTGCACCAGGTATTTCTGAGTTTGTCACCAGACTGTCAGCCTTTTTTATAATGGTGGGTCTCGCAGGTCTCATAGTTGGGGGTGTTGGGATCGGATCAGCAGTTAAAAGTTACCTTAACAGAAAAATCGCTACGATCGCTGTCTTAAGGAGTTTAGGCGCCACAAATTTCCAGATTTTTATGACTTATTTCATTCAGCTATCTATATTATCTTTGCTTGGAATAGCTGTGGGCTTGGGCCTCGGAGCGAGTGCACCACATATTTTAGCACCTTTTCTTAAGGTTTTTATTCCGATCCCTATTGATATAGTTTTTTCTTTAAAACCAATATATGAGGCGGCTATTTACGGAGCTATAATCGCAACATTATTCACACTTTGGCCATTATCAAAATGTGAAAATATACAGACTGCAGCACTATTTCGCGAAATGAATTTGTTAAGTTACAGATTACCACGTTTTAAGTACTTAGTTTGGAGCTTGGGCCTCTTAATTATTCTTTTAATTACTTCAGCTTTATTTAATCAGAACCCTAAACTTACAAGTTGGTTCGCGCTCGGTTTTTCAGTCGCTGTATTAGCTCTATTCCTATCAGCACGTATCTTGATGGCAATTATTAAGAAATTAGCTAGATTTGCTAATGGTCGCCCATCCACACGCTGGGCGCTGGCTTCTATGGGAGGCACACAAGAAGGAACTTCTAACTCATTGCTCGCGATAGGATTAGGCTTAACGGTACTTGGCATAATAGGTCAGGTCGATGGTAATCTAAGAACATCAATCAATAACGATTTACCCAAAGTTGCCCCATCTTATTTCGTAATCGATATTCAAAAATCTCAAATTGAAGAAGTACGAAGGACTTTGAATTCTTACAACGGCGTTACTTCATTTGATGAAGCCCCCATGCTGCGGGGAATAATTACAAAAATAAATAATGAACAAGCTTCTGAAGTGGCTGGCGATCACTGGGTAATCAGAGGAGATCGGGGCATTACATACTTTGAGGAATTACCAGAACGGTTTAACCTTACAGAGGGTCGGCTGTGGCCAAGAAATTATTCAGGAAAAACCCAAATTAGTTTTGCTGCTGAACAGGCAGAGGAACTTGGGCTTGGGCTTGGTGATCGCATAACAGTCAATATAATGGGAAAGGAAATTACCGGAGAAATTACCAGTCTTCGCAATGTAGACTTCTCAACTGCTGGAATTGGTTTCGTTATCGCTATGAACCCAAGTGCGCTAAAAAACGCACCCCACAGTTTTATTACAACAATTTATGCCAATACTGAGTCAGAAATTGGGATTTTTAACACGTTAGCAAGAAAATTTCCAAATATCACGCTTATAAAAGTGAGAGGTGTAATTGAGCGGGTCAGTGACCTATTAGGTTCTATAGCTACTGCCAGTTCTTATGGTGCACTTACTACATTGGCAACAGGATTTTTAGTTCTTTTGGGGTCGGCAGCTTCTGGACAAAGTGCAAGGTCATACGATGCGGCAATACTGAAAACTTTGGGAGCGACACAAAAGGAGCTAATTATTAGTTATATAATTCGTTTTTCATTTATAGGTGCTATAGCAGGCTGCATGGCAATATTTTTTGCAATCTGTGGAGCTTGGGGAATAACGACATATGCCCTCGAACTACCTTTTCAAATAATTTGGCCGACCGTATTTTTGGTTATCACGGGCGGATTAGTAGCAAATCTATTGGCAGGTTTATATTTTGCAATAAAATCTCTTAAGGTAAGTCCAGCTAAATTTCTTAGGTCCCAGTAACCAAATAATTAATTATGCTAATTTATTTGTCCATTTTTTTTATTTTAGATTATCGAAAGCACTTCCTGTAAGGTTAATGCCTTACTATTTCCAAAGATTGGACTACTTTACTAATACCTAGATAATTACAGGTGTTTCTATGACTATAAATAAACCCTTTCCTGTCCAGCTAGAAGGGGGATCAGATTACTTTTGGTGCAGCTGCGGGAAAAGTAGAAATCAACCTTTTTGTGATGGAAGTCACAAAGGAACTCAATTTAGCCCCAAGAAGTTTACCGCAAATCAGACAGAAACCGCATACTTATGCGGCTGTAAAAAGACTTCAAACGGTCCTTTTTGTGATGGCACTCATAACAATTTAAAACTGCCAAAAGATGAAAAAATCTTCTCTGCCCTGGTCCAACCCGATAATAGGGAAATTAATATTTCGGGCGAGGAGTCAATTTTGATAGCCTCTTTGAGAAATAATATCGCCCATTTAAGCGCGTGTGGTGGTTCTGGGAAATGCTCTACTTGTCGTGTTGAAATATTAGACGGACTTGAAAATTGTCATCCACGAGGTGAATTAGAGGAGCGGCTTGCTCAAAAGCTTTCATTCCCTCCAAATATTAGATTGGGTTGTCAGACAAAGTTAAAAGGAAATGTGTCATTTCGCAGGTTACTTTTAGACAAAAGGGACGCAGACCTAAACAATCAAATTACTGAAAAAAAGTTAGAATCTGTTGGCACAATACGCAATCTAACGATACTTTTTTGTGACATCAAAGGCTTTACTCCTTTTTCAGAGTCATTATCTGCTTACGATGTAATATTTATCCTGAATAGATATTTTTCAATAATGCGGGAAGTCATTATACGCCACGGAGGTGAAGTAAATAATTACATTGGCGACGCAATTATGGCTATCTTTGGATTAAAAGAGTCCAGACAACAAGCATTAAGGGCTGTAAGTGCTGGTGTTGAAATGCTTAAGGAAATGGACCAATTTAAGTCATACCTAAAAAAGGCGTATGGCAGAGACTTCGATATGAGAATTGGCATACATTATGGAGAGGTTATTTCTGGATCTGTAGGCTCCGGTGATGATAGAAAAGTTACGGTCATTGGAGATACGGTAAATACCGCAAGTAGGATTGAGGCCATCAATAAAGAGGCAGGTACTAGGTTGCTCGTTTCTGAAACAGTTTATGAACAGATTAAGGATAAAGTCTCTGTCCAAAATTACTTGAGATTGAAACTAAGGGGAACCAGTAATTTGATTACTTTGCACGAAGTAAGCAGCATAAATACCGGCGCATTAAAACTAAACATTACTGAAGTTGAAAGAAAATTTGAAGGAAAGAAATGGTTTCGTACCTTACCGATCGAAGAGTTGAGTTTAGGCGAAAAGAAGAAATACATGCTCAACGAAAAAGAAATACTACTGATCAACGAGGGAGAAATTTATGCCATTGAAAACCTATGTCCGCATATGGATTTACCATTAGATGTCGGCCAAATAACTGACAAAGCCACAATTCTGTGCCCCTATCACAAGAGTGAGTTCTGTTTTAAGTCGGGCGAAGTTAAAAAATGGGTTGGCAAAAGGCCAGAAGAATATGAAGATGAATGTAAACCTTTAAATACTATTAACGCCCGTAAGCATGAAGATTATATTTGGGTCACCGATGGATAAAATGGAAGCTACGTGAAAATTTATTTGAATTTGTACAAAAGTACAAACTTATTAGAGGTTTGAGAAACTTAAAATCGTAAAAATTCTCACTAATCTTAGAGTATTTAAGTATATAGGACACTCAATTTTGGCTTTTAAATGATACTTGAGTAAAATGTAGAACTTAGCATTGGAAAATGCTCATATTATAAGACTTTTTAGAATGAATGAGTTTGATGAAAGACAGCGCAAAAGACGCAAATACGAAAGAGACCAGGAAGATTTACAGCTAATTGCTCAAGAAAAAGAGAAAATAATTAAGAAGGTTTGGCTCAACTTTTCAATACTGTCACTTTTTCTATGGATACTCTACGGTACTATGGTCAATTCGTTGAAACCGGAATATGTTCAAGTTATAGTAATAATAACTCTATCAGTTCAGATTCTACTGTTTATTATGGCATTGCTAAAAAGAAACAAGCTTAGGAAGTAAAAATTAGCTTACAGCTAGACTGTCTTTAGGGCTTCTTGGTTTGGGGTTATGGTGGAGCCTAGGGGGATCGAACCCCTGACCTCTACAATGCCATTGTAGCGCTCTCCCAGCTGAGCTAAGGCCCCTATTAAGATATTTATACTTATTGAAATTTAACTAAGGTAACTTTAGCGGAAGCACAAGATAAACCTATGGTCGAAAAATGTTAACTCTCGTCTTCGTCTGAAGAAACGTCCGCTATATCATCCAAAGAAACGTTATCATCTTCATCTTCTTCTAGAAGATCGTCTTCCAACTCGACATCCATATCGTCATCATCAAGTACAACATCCTCTTCCGCAGCGTCGCTCTCAGTTGCTCTGCGCGCTGACAGGTCCTCACCATCAGCTTGTATCAAACGAGATTTAGTATCGTCTAACTTTACCTCTTCACCGGTGTACGGGCTAACTATAGGATCACGATTTAGGTCGTAAAAACGCTTGCCAGTCGTGGGGCAAATGCGTTTTACACCCCATTCTTCTTTGGGCATAGGAAATTCCCTTAAAATAATGTACAAAATTAAAAAGTTCCGCGCCGTTTCGCACAAGATGAACCATATGTCAAAGCCTTATCTAACCAAATCGTTAAAATTAAGCAAAATTGTAAAAATTAATGTCAAAATCCATATTATTTTTAGAAAAGCCCCAAATAAAAGTAGCAGTTCGGAAAGTGAGAAATTCCACAAGATTGTCACTTAGGGTTTCATCAATAAATGAGAGTGTAACGCTTACAGCTCCAGTAAGTACAAACCAAGATGTTCTGTTGAGATTTTTGGAAAGTAAAGAAAATTGGATAAAAGAAAACTTACTCAAAATTTCAGATAAAAAGGTAAACGTAGATATTGGGCATCTTATTCCTATTTTTGGTACAAAAAAACATATTGAAATTTGCTCAGAGTCCTTAAATGTAAGAATTATTGGTAACAGCATTAGAATACCAACTACAGTAGCAAAACCTGGTCTCGCCATTGAAAATTTTCTTAAAAAATTAGCAAAGGAAGAGATTACAAGGGTCGCCAATTATTACTGCGGTAAGCTAGGAGTTTCTTATGCTTCAATAAAATTACGTGACACAAGATCTCGCTGGGGCTCTTGCTCAAGCAACTCAAATCTAATGTTTTCCTGGAGGATAATTATGGCACCCAGAAATATAATACGTTACTTGGTTGCTCATGAAGTTACACATCTAAAACATTTTAATCATTCAAAAGAGTTTTGGTTCGACGTTCGCTCCATGTTTGGTTCCTATGAAAATGAGCGCAATTGGTTGCGTACAGAAGGTACAGATCTTCACTTTTACAAATTTAATGGTTGACCAAAGAGATTTTTGTGATCACAAAATAATATGGATAAAATTTCACTAGCTCATGACCGTGTTTATAAAGGTCTCCGAATGAGAATAATGTGTGGCGAAATCAAACCAGGCCAATCTCTTACACTGAGAGGGATTGGTAAAAGCTACGGTGTTTCAATGACACCGTCCAGAGAAGCAGTCCGCCGGCTTGTAGCGGAAGGCGCACTTGCAATGACCGCATCAGGCAGAGTTCTCACGCCAGAACTAAGCAACGAAAGAATAGAAGAACTCGCAGCAATGAGAGCTTTAATTGAAGTTGAGCTCTCAAGTAGAGCATTGCCAAGAGCGCACTTGGCTTTAATAGATAGGCTTCAAGCAATTAATGCTCGTATAGCTCAAGCCATCGATGAACATGACGCCGTATCCTACATTAAAACAAACTTAGAATTTCATAGGACGCTCTACTTAAGAGCTCAAGCTCCTGCAATGCTGGCAACCGCCGAAACAGTTTGGTTACAATTGGGTCCAACCATGCGAGCTCTTTACGGAAAACTACAAAGAAAAGAGCCCCCACATTTTCACAGAATAATTCTATCCGCCTTAAGTGCAGGAGATGAACCTGGACTTAGAGTCGCGGTGAGATCTGATGTTACTCAGGGCTTAAGAATGTTAACAAGTTGATTAAGAGGCTAAACCCTGTTGACCAAGAGATAAAAATTTATCCCTGCGATGTTTTATTAAATCTTTAGGCTTCTTTTTGGCTAAATCTGATAAAGCCTTGCTAATCGCATTTTTCACTTCGTTAAAAACTATTTTTCTATCCCTATGCGCTCCTCCCATTGGTTCTTCGATAATAATATCGTTCACACCTAGTTTGGTCAGATCTTGAGCTGTTAGCCTCAATGCTTCAGCTGCCTCTCGCATCTTTTCGGAGTCTTTCCATAGAATTGAGGCGCAGCCCTCAGGGCTGATGACTGAGTAAACAGAATGCTCCAACATCAAAACTTTGTTAGCAGTCGCAAAAGCAACTGCGCCACCAGATCCACCCTCACCTATTATCAATGAAATAATAGGTACTCCTATTTGCAGACATTTTTCAGTAGATCGGGCTATTGCCTCAGACTGCCCCCGTTCCTCTGCCCCCTTTCCTGGATAGGCTCCTGGGGTATCAACCAAGGTTATCACTGGCAACCCAAACTTATCTGCTAGGCTCATCAAACGTATTGCTTTTCTGTAACCTTCAGGACGCGCCATGCCAAAATTTCTTTCAATTCGCGTCTTAGTGTCATTGCCCTTCTCGTTTCCAATAACCATTATTGGGGTATCATTAAATCGAGCTATCCCCCCAACAACTGCGTGATCATCCGCAAAATTTCTATCACCTGCTAGCGGAGTAAACTCCAAGAAAAGTTCATTTATGTATTCTATACAGTGAGGTCTCTCAGGGTGACGTGCAACCTGACACTTTCTCCAAGGTGAGAGATTCTGGTAAAGATCTTTAAGCATCGTTTCAGCTTTTTTGTCTAAGGCCTCTGCCTCGGCGTCAACGTCCATCTCATCATTCTGGCGTGCTAAAGCTCTAAGCTCCTCTGCTTTCCCTTCTATCTCAGCCAAAGGTTTTTCGAAGTCTAAATAATGTCTCAAGCAACTCTCCAAGATTTAAGTAAATAATAGCAAATGATGCGCTTTTGATTTCTTTAAGCGATAAAATAATAAAAGAAAATGTTTTTTAAAAAGCAGATTTATTTGCTCTATATCCAATTATTTTCTAAATATTTTTTTACTCTTTTGATATGGTCTCAATAAAAATAATAAAACTGAACCTCATTATAATTGCGCCATTAAAATAATAACACTAAATCATGAAATAAATAAGGAGTTTAAACTCATGAGAACCGTTTATTTAAATGGAAGCTTTATTCCAGAAAATACGGCGAAAATATCAATATTCGACCGAGGCTTCTTAATGTCAGATGGCGTTTACGAGGTAACTTCAGTACTTAACAAAAAACTTATTGATTTTGCAGGGCACTTTTCGAGACTTGAAAGATCACTATCAGAGCTGGACATGTCAACTCCTGTTACGAAAGAAGCTTTGTTGTCCGCGCACAGAACGCTGATTGATAAAAACAACATCGACCACGGCCTAATATACTTGCAAATAACGCGTGGATCAGCAGGCGATAGAGATTTTATTTTTCCTGACCCCAAAACAACGCCTCAAACTGTAGTTATGTTCAGCCAAAAAAAAGAAAATCTAATAGATAGTCCTGAGGCTACATCAGGTATTAAAGTTATATCAATTGAAGATCTTAGATGGGGGCGCCGTGATATCAAGACAACCCAGCTTCTTTATCCGTCACTTGGGAAAATGATGGCTAAAAAAGTACATGCAGATGATGCTTGGATGGTCGAAGATGGTTACGTTACAGAGGGAACTTCGAATAATGCATATATAATCAAAAATGGCAAAATAATAACGCGCGCTAAGTCTTTTGCCATTTTACACGGGATAACACGTACTTCTGTATTACGTTTTGCTAAGGAAGCACAAATGGAGTTAGAAGAAAGAAACTTCTCAATCAGTGAGGCAATAGACGCAGACGAAGCTTTTATAACGTCAGCCTCATCTTTTGTTACGCCTGTTATTAATATTGACGGCCAAAATATTTCAGATGGATCCCCTGGGCCCATGACTCAAAGATTGCGCGAGATATACCTAGATGAGAGCATAAAAACTGCTATCTAGTTATGTAAATAACTCAATTTTTTTAGTGACAAGCGCATTATCTACAGAAGAATAAAAATCGTTTTCGTATTTTTGGGCACGAGGGTACCTAGGGTTGCTTCTATCATTGAACACACCACAATCCCATCCATCAGTTGTTTCAAAAAAATTTGAAAACCCCTGTTTTCCAAACCTTTGTAAAAATCCCATCAAGACCACGTCAAGATAACTTAATAAAATCGGACATTTTTTAACACTAGACAATTTGTAATCTGGTATCCGATAAAAAGAAATACTATCAGGCTTTGAGGATGTGTGTTCAATCATTTCTGATCCAACAATTCGGTCATAGCCAGCCTCTCGTTTATCTAGCTTTGTCCAGTTACCGTCAGGTACAATTGCAATAACGCCATCAATGCTAAAATTATCAGATCTATGAACACTCAAAAATGAGAAATCTCGCAAATTTGTTCGTTGCCATATTCTGCGCCATCCAACTAAACGTGCGTTAGATATATCATGAAAATCATGAGACGAAGTATTTACCAAACTACCATAGCCAAAGAAAAATTGATTATTCATATTTTTGATGTGCATAAAAAATTTGGTACTGTCAAATGACATTTGCCTTGAAAAGAACTTCACTGGTGTCTATCGTTTATTGAAATGGTGGGAGAACTGGATAATCAGTGCCGAAGGAGCAACCGCCCCGGAAACTCTCAGGCAAATGGACCACTGTTTTATAAAATCTGGAGAGAGATGCGTTAGCATCCGCCGAAGGGATAACGATCTCAGGCAAAGGGACAGAAAGGGGCATCATATTACGGCTTACGCCGTAGTCCATTGATGCCAGACTTTTTATAAAACTGGCTAGTAGTGTAGGAAAGTTGATGTCTGATAAGCTCTTGCATACGCCCCTAAATAAATTGCACCAAAATAATAATGCACGGATGACGGCTTTTGCTGGTTACGATATGCCACTTCAATATGAAAACGGTATTATGAGCGAACATCTTCACACTCGAAGCCAAGCTGGACTTTTCGATGTAAGCCATATGGGACAGATAGTTTTACGAGGTAATGACTTCAATCAAGTAGCAGATGCACTGGAAACCTTGATCCCAATGGAGGTGAAAACATTACAAGTTGATCGCCAAAGATATGGATTTTTCACAAACAGTACCGGCGGAATACTTGATGATTTTATGTTTTCTAATCGAGGTGACCACATTTACATGGTCGTCAACGCCTCTAGGAAAGAAGACGATATTAAACACCTCCGTGAACACTTAGAACCGCTCGGGGTCAGTGTAAAAAACTTGGAAAATAGAGCCTTAATTGCTTTGCAAGGACCAGCTTCCGAGAAGGTGCTTTCAGAGCATTATCCAAAGATTTCTAGTATGCAATTCATGGACGTCTCCACAATACCGATCGCAGGAGCAGAATGTTGGATATCAAGATCAGGATATACTGGTGAGGATGGGTTTGAAATTTCAATTCCAAACAAGGCTGCAGAAAATGTCACCGAAACTTTATTAAAACACAAATCTGTAGAACTTGTCGGACTGGGTGCGCGAGACTCTTTGCGACTAGAAGCCGGACTGTGTCTGTATGGGCAGGATATTGACACTAAAACCTCCCCAGTTGCTGCTGGGTTAAAATGGGCCATGCATAAATCAAGATTAAGCGAGGGGCAAAAGGAAGAAAGCTTTCCTGGAGCTAATATAATATTATCCGAAATAGAAAATGGTTCTGAATATAAATTAGCGGGATTTGTGCCTCTTGGGAAAGCCCCGATAAGAACAGATACCCAGCTTTTTGACAACGGCACCTTATCTGTTCCTATAGGACGGATAACATCAGGGTTATTCAGCCCCACACAAAAACATCCGATTGCAGTGGGGTATATAAAGAGTGAGTTCTCACATCTAGGTAGCAGAGTGAGTGCACAAGTTCGAGGGAAGTTGCTAGAAATAGAAGTAACTTCGTTACCTTTCGTTAAGAAAAACTTTAAAAAAAATTAATTTTTGGAGACACCTATGAAATTTACAGAAGAACACGAATGGTTAAAAGTAGAAGGCGAGTTGATAGTGGTAGGTATAACTGAACATGCCAGCTCTCAGCTAGGCGATATCGTATTCATAGAGTTGCCTGAAGAAGGGACAACAGTATCAAAAGACGATGAAATTGTTGTAATCGAGAGCGTGAAAGCAGCTTCTGATATCCTTTCCCCTCTTGATGGGGAAATTGTTGAAATCAACGAGATGCTGGTGGATGAACCAAGCAAAGTAAATGATGATCCCATGGGAGATGCTTGGTTTTTCAAAATTAAGCCGGATAATTCTGAACAGATCAATGAATATATGGATGAAGCAGCTTATACCAAACTTATTGGCTAACCAGGTGGTATTTATAAAAATACTTAATTAATTTTTGGGAGTTCCGTAATGCCTTTTACACCAACAAATTATCTTCCTTATGATTTTGCAAATCGCAGGCACATAGGCCCATCTCCATCGGAGATGGAGGAAATGTTCAAAGTTTTAGAGGTCGGATCTATTGATCAACTCATAAATGAAACAGTCCCAGAAAGCATTCGTCAAAAAGAACCACTGAACTTTGGTAAACCGATGTCCGAGAGAGAGCTTTTAAGACATATGCGAATTACCTCTTCAAAGAATAAAATTCTCACAAGTCTGATAGGTCAAGGGTATTATGGAACAGTAACCCCACCAGTTATTCAAAGAAACATACTTGAAAACCCAGCCTGGTACACCGCTTACACACCCTATCAGCCAGAGATAAGCCAAGGCCGTTTAGAAGCACTACTTAATTTTCAAACCATGATTTCTGATCTGACTGGATTAGAAATCGCAAATGCTTCCCTTTTGGATGAAGCCACTGCCTGCGCTGAAGCCATGACAATGGCTCAACGTATTTCCCGCTCAAAAAATACAACATTCTTTGTAGATGAGAACTGCCACCCACAGAATATTTCTGTTTTGAAGACTCGTGCAAGGCCATTAGGTATCTCTTTGATAATTGATAATGTCGACAATCTCGATGCTCATAAAGTATTTGGGGCTATTTTCCAGTATCCTGGAACAAATGGGAGTATACGTGATTTAACGAACGAAATAGAAAAATTACATGAAGCTAAGGCGATAGGTGTGGTTTCAGCAGACCCATTAGCGCTGACATGTCTTAAAGAACCAGGAGCTATGGGTGCAGATATAGCAGTGGGCTCAACTCAAAGGTTTGGAGTGCCTGTTGGGTACGGTGGTCCTCATGCAGCTTATATGGCAACAAAAGATAGTTATAAAAGGTCTATGCCAGGAAGGATTGTTGGCATTTCCATTGATGCTCATGGAAACAAGGCGTATCGATTAGCTCTCCAAACCCGTGAGCAGCATATTAGGCGAGAAAAAGCAACATCGAATGTATGCACAGCGCAAGCACTGCTTGCTGTTATGGCATCATTTTATGCGGTTTTCCATGGACCGGAAGGCCTTAAAGCAATTGCTCAGCGTATTCATAGAAAGACTGTAAGGCTTGCAAAAGGTCTTGAAAAAGCTGGTTTTGAAGTAGAACCAGATGCTTTCTTCGATACAATAACCGTTGATGTAGGTTTGTTCCAAAAAGGTGTGATGAGCGCGGCTGTAAAAGAGGGAATAAATTTGCGCGCAATAGGCAAAAATAAAATCGCTATATCTTATGACGAAACGACTAGACGAGACACCACGGAGGCTGTCTGGAAAGCCTTCGGCTTAACTATGAAAGACGACGATTTAGAGCCAAGCTATAGAATACCAAACAGCCTATTACGTAAAAGCACATATTTAGAGCACGATGTATTCCATATGAACCGGGCCGAGACAGAAATGATGCGCTATATGAGACGTCTGTCTGATAGAGATTTAGCACTCGATCGTGCTATGATCCCTCTTGGCTCATGTACAATGAAACTAAATTCGGCGGCAGAGATGATGCCCGTAAGCTGGAGAGAGTTTTCCTTGCTACATCCTTTTGCCCCCAAAGAACAAGCAAAAGGTTACGAGGAAATAATAAATGATCTTTCTGACAAACTGTGCACAATAACTGGTTATGATGCCATTTCAATGCAACCCAACTCTGGAGCTCAAGGAGAGTACGCGGGTCTATTGACCATTGCTGACTATCATCACTCCCGTGGAGATGGCCATCGAAATGTTTGTCTTATCCCCACATCAGCACATGGCACCAACCCAGCCAGCGCACAAATGGTTGGATGGAAAGTAGTGCCGGTGAATTCTGCAGATAACGGAGATATCGATATTGACGACTTCAAGTCGAAAGCAGAGTACTATAGAAAAGAACTTGCGGGGTGCATGATTACTTATCCATCGACACATGGGGTGTTTGAAAAGACTGTACATGCTGTTTGCGATATAACCCACTCCTATGGCGGGCAAGTCTACATTGACGGTGCTAACATGAATGCCATGGTTGGTTTATCTAAGCCTGGAGACATAGGTGGTGATGTAAGCCATTTAAATTTGCACAAGACTTTTTGTATACCGCATGGTGGTGGTGGTCCTGGAATGGGTCCAATTGGAGTAAAAAAACATCTAAAGCCACACCTTCCTAATAATCTACAATTTAAAGGCAGTGCTGGACCAGTTTCTGCTGCGCCATTCGGTTCCCCTTCATTACTTCCTATCAGTTGGGCATATTGCCTTATGATGGGTGGAGAAGGACTTACTCAAGCAACAAAAGTCGCTATTTTGAACGCAAACTACATTGCCAAACGTTTGGAAGGTAATTTTGATGTCCTATATAGAGGTGAATTTGGTAAGGTTGCGCACGAATGTATTTTAGATGTTCGACCCTTCGCAGAAACAGCAGATATTTCCGTTGAAGATATAGCAAAACGATTAATTGATTGTGGCTTTCACGCTCCAACTATGAGTTGGCCTGTAGCAGGGACCCTTATGGTGGAACCAACTGAGTCTGAAACAAAAGCAGAGCTGGACAGATTTTGCGATGCAATGCTCGCAATACGAGAGGAAATACGACAAATAGAGCATAATAAAATGGATCGAGAGAATAATCCTTTGAAAAACGCTCCACACACTGTTGAGGATTTGGTTGGTGACTGGAACCGTCCATATTCAAGAGACCAAGGATGTTTTCCTCCTGGTGCATTCCGCGTCGATAAATATTGGCCACCAGTTAACCGAGTAGATAACGCCCACGGCGATCGTAATCTTATTTGTATCTGCCCACCTATGTCCAACTATGCTGAGGCAGCAGAATAGCTAGACGTGAGAACAAATTATTGAAGTGCTAAAATTGCGGCTTTAAGAGATTCACACTTAATGTGACCGTATCCTTTTACTTTAAGAGCACTATCCAATTGGGCCTCAAAGGTTTCTGGGCTCTCTTTAAGTTTTTTTGGATCTGAGAGCTTTGAAATTAGTAAGTTTTTAAATTTTACTTCTAACTTCCTCTCTTGGCTGTAAGAAAATGGATCAAAACTAGTTTCACGCAAACCTTTCAATTTGGTCAGCGCCAAAAATATAAAACGCATCCATGGTCCAAATCGGATTTTTCTAGGTACCCCATTCCCATCTTTCAAAAAACTTAAAAAAGGAGGTGCTAAATAATAGCCAGATGGTCGAGCCGTACCAAATTTTGAGATCAGACTTTCCTCAAAAGTTGTAGAAAGCATAAGGCGTGCAACTTCGTATTCATCTTTAATGGCCATTCCCCTAAATAATGCCTTCGCAGTTTTTTGAGAGATGGTCGTGTCGCCAAATTGAGCCTTAAAAGCATCCATAATTTTCTGGTAACTTTCTGCATAATTTTTATTTTGATAGGAAGTTAACTTTTCTGAAAAGATGGGTATTAGGTGGTCTAATTCAGCATCTTCCGGGCTATACTCGGTAAAGCGATTTTTACCAAATCCTGATACGTTTAAAACATATTGCGGATCATATGCTAGCCATCTTCCCCACTGTACGGCTTTTAAATTTTCTTTAACCGATGTTCCGTTTAAGATTAATGCCTTTTCTACTGATCTGACGGAAATAGGTATCATGCCCTTCTGTAATGCAATACCCAGCATCATAACATTCGCAGTGATCTTATTTCCCATCAAACTCTCACTAATTTGCTGAATATTGTAAGTTGTGCAGTTTTTAATATCTAAGAATTTATTCAATCTTGAAAATATCGTTTTTTCTGAGATGGTTTTGCCATTTCCGAAACCAACCACGCCAACGGGATCGATATCAATATTCATTATTACCTGCGATTTATGCTTATTCAGAACTTTTAAAGAATTATCAGCTACTCCGACAACTGCATCACATGCTAATAACAAGTCTGCCTCACCGTCTGGAATTCGGGACATACGTAAGCTTAGATCTTCAGATCTTGTAATCCTTATTTGACTAGTAACAGCACCATTTTTTTGGGACAGTCCCGTTTGACTCACCGCTTGTGCGCATATGTCATCAAGACGCGCAGCCATTACTAACACTGCGGACAGCGTAGAAACCCCTGTACCCCCAATCCCTGCTAAATATATATTTGTAATTTCTTTATCTACAATAACCGGATCTGGAAGTTTATTGCATTCTGGTAGTTCAATTTCTTGTCTATCATTTCCTGGTTTTGGAACTACTGCTACAAAACTTGGACAGAAACCGTCTAAACACGAATAATCATCATTACAAACTGTATGATCAATTACTCGTTTATCTGCTTCACCATCAAATTTAGGCTTAAGTGCAACGCAATTTGAACTTTGTGCACAATCACCGCAACCTTCGCAGACGGCTGGATTAATATAAATACGCTCCGCCCGCGATGCTATAGTTTTGCGCTTTCGGCGACGTCGAAGTTCAGTAGCGCAGGTTTGTACATGTAATAGTGCAGTGACCCCTTTAATTTGAGATAAATCATCCTGAACTCTTAGTATTTTATCCCTGTGAAAGAAATCTACACTAGCAGGCCATGAACCATTCAAACGAATTTCATCTGGCTGATCAGAGACAATCACAACTTTTTCCACTCCTTCCGCTAATAGTTGTTCACTCATCGACAAAGGTGTCGATCCTCCTTGTGCACTTTGTCCGCCAGTCATCGCCACAGCATCATTAACTAACATTTTGAATGTAATATTCACTCCTGCAGCCACTGCTGCTCGGACACCTAAGTATCCAGAGTGAGCATAAGTGCCATCACCCATATTTTGAAAAGAATGAGACCGGTCTGAAAATGGTGCTCGACCTATCCAAAATGCTCCCTCACCACCCATCTGCGTAAAATTGGTAATGGTATCAGGGTTAATGAAACCAGATATTGAATGGCAACCAATACCCATACCAACAATTTCACCATCAGAAACTTTAGTACTGCTGTTGTGTGGACAACCAGCGCAATAATACGGCTGCCGAATTGGTATCTCACTCAATGAGCTCACTACGGGAGCCTTTTCGATCGGATTAAGTACTATTGAATGATGAGAGGCACGAGCCGCGATGACATTTAAAATATTCTCAAGTGATAGCTCGCCATATGATGGTAATAAATTTGTACCATCAGGGTTAGTTTTCCCTGAAAGTAAAATATGGCAATCTTGTTTTAAGCAAATCTTAGCAATTTGCTCCTCAACAAAAGAGCGTTTTTCTTCAATTACCAACACTTCATCAACAACAGAAAGCATGGCAGATATTTTTTTCTCTGGTAACGGCCAAGGCATATTTATTGCTGTAAATGCTATTGTATTTTTTTTATCCCTATCCGGCAGAAGGCTAGCCAATGCTTCATTAACCTCATTGGCGATTTTCCCCACACCAATTATGCCTAGCCGCGTTTCCCCTTTTTTTGCAGGTAGGTAAACCTGTGCAACATTTTTACTATTTTCACACCAAGTTTGAACCGCTGGCAGTCTTAAGTCATGCAGTTTGCTTTCTCGGACGCTAGCTGGGTCATGCTTAGTGACGTGAACGAGGCTGTTTGGCTTTAATATTGGTAAACTTGGACGCAACTTTGACATGTCTACGACTGCATTACTGTCGGCGGTATCAACGACGATTTTCAAACCAACACAACAACCAGAATAACGAGACAGTGCAAAAGCTTCCAGCCCCATGGGAATGATGTCAGAAACATTTTTTGGGAAAAAATATGGAATCCCTAGAGAATGAAAATTTTGATCTGATTGGTAAGCTAATGTCGATGATTTACCAGTTGGATCATCACCCACTGCTATAACCATGCCGCCATGCGGGGCTACCCCTCCTTGGTTGGCATGTCGTAACGCATCCATTGCCCTATCCAAACCTGGCCCCTTACCATACCACATGGAAAAGACACCTTGGATTTCAGGATTATCATATAAATTTATATGCTGACTTCCCCACAATGCAGTAGCAGCAAGTTCTTCGTTAACCGCAGGTTGGAAATAAATTTCTTCTTCATCCAAAAAAGCCTGTGCTTTACCCAGCGCAATATCCAAACCACCCAGTGGAGAACCAGGATAACCACTTACCAAACCTTTAGTACTAAGCCCGTTTGAACGATCAATTCTAGATTGCTCAAGCAGGAGCCTTACCAAAGCCTCAGTGCCAGACATCAGAGCCTTGCCTTCACTCAGTGTATAACAATCTGTTAACTTTACTTCCAAAAAAACCTCTTTTTACTTAAATTGTCTATCTAACCCAAGTTTATTTTCAATAGCATTAAATCAGCGAATTTTGATATCCAGATAATTTAAACATGTATTTCTTCTGCCTGAGTTTCAACTAATTTGTGCTGTATGGTGGAACTGCTATTTAGTTAAGGCTAAAGAGCAGCAAAATAACTAGTTTCGTTGGCAAAAAAAATTGACTTTTAGGTCAAAATTCCCTTCACTTTAATCTCAACCAAATCTCAAGAAATATCACGGAAATGATGCATTTTCTTTGCTTCACTTCTTTCCCAAGTCTCTACCGGTTAGAGAAAACAAAAATTTGAAACAAATACTTAAAGGATCAAAAATGTATGATCTTGTAATTGAAAATGCAAATTTAGTTACTTGTGACAAAAATCATAATGTTATTTGGAACGCTTCAATGGCCATAGCTGATGGCAGTATCCAAGTTATAGAAAGCGATAGTGAAAAAAAAATTCAACACTTCGCTACATCACAAAAAATAGATGCACGCAATAAGATAGTGATGCCAGGTTTGATTAATATGCATTGCCATGCAGCAGATAGTTTATTTAGGGGTTTAGTGGAAGAATTATCCTTGGAGGCCTGGCTTCAAAAAGTATGGGTTGCCGAAAAAGCTATTCTGACTCCAAAAACTACTTACACCGGCTCCGTGCTCGGGTTGGCAGAGAATTTGTTATCTGGCGTCACAAGCGTGATGGATATGTTCTGGTATCCAAACGAAACAGTAAAAGCCGCTAATGACCTAGGAATGCGAATTTCAACTGGGGGTATCTTTTTTGATTACCCAGGTATTGGAAATAGATCTCATGAAGATTTTTTACAGGAAGCTGAGAAGTTCTTTGAAGATTATAATAGCAACGAAGCTGTTTTCCCGGGAGTTATGCCTCACGGTACATATACAGTCTCTCCCAAACACCTAAAGGAAGCGAAAAAAATAGCAGAAAGACACAATGGTTTATATCATATACATGCAGCCGAAACCCTTGCTGAACAGTCCGATATAAGTGAACGATACGGACAGTCTGTTATAAGACATTTGCATTCTAATGGATTACTAGATAAGCAAACTATCCTCGCTCATTGCGTACATTTAGACGAGGCAGAGATCCAGTTAATTGCTGATAATGAGAGCATTGTCGTACATAATCCAATGTCAAATTTAAAATTAGGCTCAGGAATAGCACCGATTGACAAGATGTTTGAAGCTGGGGTTACCCTAACACTTGGAACCGATGGAGCTATAAGCGGAAATGATCTCGATATGTGGCTTACAATGCGTTTAGCCGCAAGTCTTCCAAAGGGAACCACATTAGACCCAAAAGTTATGAATGCCAAAACAGTATTGCATATGGCGACACTTAATGGAGCAAAAGCATTGGGCAAAGAAGACAAACTAGGAAGTTTAGAAGTTGGTAAAATAGCCGATTTCATATTCGTTGATATGGATAAAATACACGCTGTGCCAGTTTTTGACCCTATAACCCACCTAGTTTATTCTGCGTGCAAGTCAGATATTAGCGATGTGTTTATTGGAGGGAAACAAATAGTTAATGATGGCGTGATTGGTACATTGGATATAAAAGACATTCTTGAAGATGTACGCAAACTATCACCACAAATTGCTGCTAGTTTGAGGTAAGGAATGATTGGTAATCTTGAGGAAATGATTAAGACCATAGAGGTTGCTTCTGATCAGATACTGTCAGAAATAGATGGCCCAGTAGAATACTTGCTAATGCTAGGGACCGGACTTGGATCCATCGCAGACAAAATTGAATTAGAATTCCAGTTCTCATATAAGGAAATCCCTGGTTTCCCAGTATCAACTGCCCCCACTCATGAGGGGAATTTACTTATAGGAAAAATAGGTAGAAAACGGGTTGCAATTATGCAAGGGCGCTTTCACCTTTATGAAGGCTGGACACCTTCTCAAATAGCTGCACCCATCCGAGTGATAAAAAAACTCGGAGCAACCCGGTTTCTTGTTACAAATGCTGCCGGGGGACTTAGAAAGGAATTTAACCCTGGTGACGTAATGATAATTCAAGATCATATTAATATGACCGGCTCAAATCCATTAATTGGTCCGCATGATGATCGATTGGGCTTACGATTTCCTGATATGTCCGATCCATATGATAAAAATCTGCAAGATATAGTGAGAAAGCTATTTACGAAATATGATATTAAAGTTTCTAAGGGTATTTACATCGGGATAACGGGTCCATCATTAGAAACTTCTGCTGAAAGAAGGTTTCTGGCACAGTGTGGTGGTGATGCCGTGGGCATGTCGACAGTAATGGAGGTCATTGCAGCCAAACAAGCTGGTTTCCAAATTATTGGACTTTCAGCTATTACAAATAAAGCTGATGGAGGACCCAGCCAAAGACCCGATACTATTGAAGACGTGCTTATGAACGCAACTACTGCAAGTCGGAAAATACTCAAAATTCTTCCTGAACTAATAGAAAATTGGTAAAAACGATCAAGTTATCATGAATATATCAGAATTTGAAAATTTATTTAACTTAACAGGACGTCATGCTCTGATTACTGGAGCAACACAAGGCATAGGTAGAAGTATTGCCCACCGCCTGACACAAGCAGGTGCTGAAGTTATCTTACACTGCAGAAATGATCGTCCCGAATTGCATACTTTGATTGATGAATTGAGCCAATTAAACAAAAAAAAACCAAAATATGTCACAGGGGATTTAAGGACACCTGAAATTTGCATTGAAATAATGCGTCATTCCTTAGAACAAGTTCCTCATTTGGACATACTCATAAACAATGCAGCACTTCAATCGACGGCGTCTCTAGAAAATATCTCTGAAAAAGATGTATCCGAAATGCTCGCAATAAATTTAGCAACTCCATTACTTTTAATAAAGGCATTTGCTAACCAAAAAATTAAAAATGGAGCAATTGTTAACATAAGCTCAATAGAAGCCATTCGCCCTGCAATAAACCATAGCCATTATGCGTCCACAAAAGCCGGTTTACTCAATCTAACAGTGTCTTCCGCATTAGAATTGGGTAAAAAAAATATACGAGTGAATAGCATATGTCCTGGCTTAACAGAACGTCCCGGACTTAAACGCGATTGGCCTGAGGGTGTTAAAAGTTGGTTAGATCAGGTACCACTTGGCAGATTGTGTACAGGCGATGACATAGCCAATTCTACCTTATTCCTCGTTAGTGAAGCATCAAGTTTCATTACAGGAGCATGTATTACGGTGGATGGAGGCATTAGTAGTGTTTCAGGCTGGTAATTAAAAATCAACAAGTGGAGTTCATTATGCCAGAAACAATTTTTAGCAAAAACATTTCGGAGTTTTGGACACCAGAACGCTGTTTCATCCAAGAAATTTTAAATGACCCATCGCATCCTAACAGCTCACTTGCAGTCGCTCGTGTTCCGCCAGGAGTGACGACACAACTGCATCGACTCAATGGTACCGAGGAAACATATATTATTAAAAGAGGTGGCGGAGTATTGGAAATAAATGGTGAAAAGTCAGAGTTACAGCTAGGTGATGCAATTATAATCCCAGCCGGAGCATCTCAAAAGATTTCAAATATTGGCGATGAAGATCTTGAATTCTTCTGCTTATGCACACCCCGTTTTTTACCAGAATGCTATGAAAATTTAGAGGGTTAAAATTAAATAAGTCACATTTAATCTATAGTAATTTAAAAATTGTTGAAGGAAATTAAATGGAAAAAAGTAGGATAAAAAATTCGAATATTCGAATTTCTAAGCTCTCCTTTGGGACTTCAGCTTTGGGGGACATGCCAGACACATATGGTTATAGCGTGGATGAGGGGCGAGCGAGAGAAACTATAAATGCTATTTTTGACAGTGAGTGCAACCTGATTGACACCTCTCGTAATTATGGTTTCGGGAATGCCGAAAAAAGAATAGGCCAGGTAATCAAAGAGCGGGGCGGTTTGCCAGATGACTTTGTCATTTCTACAAAGTTAGACCGTGACATGGAAACACAAAAGTTTGATGCAGCAAGAGCGCGCAAGTCCATTGAAGAAAGCCTGGATGCATTGAATGTAGATAGTATAGGATTGCTACATCTCCACGATCCAGAACATTGTAGAGACATTACGGAAATCACCAGCCAACATGGCTCTTTGGCCGAACTATTCAAGATGAAAGAAGAAGGCCTAGCCGAAACTGTTGGGTTAGCAATGGGCAAGACAGATTTAATGCTTGAAATAGTTAAAGATTGGCCCTTCGATGCTATTATTAATCATAACCGTTTCACCATTCTTAATAGAAATGCAGATGAGCTGTACAACTATGCTTATACAAATAATATTAGCATCATCAATGCAGCACCCTACGCGAGTGGTGTTTTGGCAAAAGGAACTGAAAGGAGCCGGCTAATCGCATATTCAGAAGCTACTGATCAAGAACTCGAGCCTGTAAAAGAAGTAGAAAAAATTTGTCGCAAATACAATGTGCCATTACCCGCCGCCGCACTACAGTTTTCAGTGAATGATAAAAGGATTAGCTCTACTCTTGTTGGCGTAACAAAACCCAAAAGAGTTAGCGATACGATTGAGTTATCAAAATTTATTATCCCGAATGAGGCGTGGGAAGAAATTAATCAACTCCCTTATACCACTCATGATGTAGAGGCTGCTCGCGAATACAAACCTGGCTAGTGAACTTTCCAGCCATGAATTCCTTACAAAAATCAAAAACCAAAAATATATCCTTTAGTATTTAATGTTTAATGTATAAGGCTATGTTTAACTATCTGCTTAACTTTTGAGGATGAGATGAAACTTTTAAGATACGGTGATATAGGCTTTGAAAAACCCGGGCTGATGGATAGTGAAGGTGATATCAGAGATCTGTCTGCAGTAGTTGATGATATCACAGGTGCAGTATTGGATGATGACAAGCTTGCGGATCTGAAAGCTCTTGATCCTGCAACGTTACCTCTCGTTAGCGGTGATACAAGACTGGGACCTTGCGTTGGCCAAGTAGGTAAGCTTATGTGTATTGGCTTGAACTACGCTGATCACGCAGCAGAAACAGGTGCCGATATACCAGAACACCCTATCTTGTTTATGAAAGCCAATTCCGCAATTAATGGCCCAAACGACGACATTATACCACCTAGAGGTTCAAAATATACTGATTGGGAAGTTGAATTGGGTGTGGTAATTGGAAAAGCCGCTAAATACGTAGATGAGAATAATGCGTTAGATTATGTTGCAGGATACTGTTTGGTTAATGACGTTACAGAGCGCAAATTTCAAAGCAAACTTTCAGGTCAATGGACCAAAGGAAAATCATGCGATACGTTTGGCCCCATTGGTCCATGGATGGTAACGAAAGACGAAATTGGCGACCCTCAAAATCTAGATATGTGGCTAGATGTTAACGGGCAACGCATGCAAACTGGTAATACGAAAACAATGATTTTCAACGTAAAACAAATTGTTTCCCACCTATCTCAACTGTTTACACTATACCCAGGTGATATTATCTCAACTGGAACACCGCCCGGTGTTGGTATGGGAATGAAACCAAATCCTATTTTTCTTAAAGATGGAGACGTAATGACTCTTCACGTTGATGGGCTTGGCCAGCAAACTCAAAAAGTTAAATTCGAATAATACAAATATTAGATCACATTGGGAACTGGGGCTTGGTCGTCAATTAAACCACTGTCCCTCACAGAAGACCAGAACTCGTTAGGAATTTTTGTCTGATACCAGTCCAAGATTTGTAGTAATTCACTTTTCGTTCTTGGACCCGGTATTACTGATGAAATTATGTTATTCGCCAGAGGAAATTGGATTGCAGCGGCACCGAGTGGAATTGAATGTGCTTGGGCAATTTCATCCAATATTGCTGCTTTTTCAATTACTTTTTTTGGCGCCTTTGAGTAGTTCCAGGTTTCCCTGCCAACTAAAACCCCAGAATTGAACGGGCCACCACAAATTATACTCGTTCCTTGCTGAGCACACTTCGGAAATAGTTCAACCAAAGCGGTTTGTTCCAATAAGGTATATCTACCTGCCAATAGAAATACATCCCAATGACCGATGTTCATTACATCCAAACAAATCTGATTTTCATTGACTCCTAAACCAATAGCCGAAACAAGACCTGCATCTTTCAATTCAATTAAAGCCCTATATCCTGATTGAGCCAAATCACGAAAATAAGTTTCATTTTGTTCGCCATGTTGAAAAACACCGATATCATGGACTAGCAGGACATCAATTCTATCGAGGCCGAGCCTTTGAAGATTATCCTCGTAAGCTCTGATAATTCCATCATAACTATAATCATACTTTACATTGAACGGAAGAGGATCGACCATCCCATAATTTGAAGGATCACTCACAGCTCCAGGCGCAAGTAATCTTCCAACCTTGTCAGATAAAATATAATTAAAGCCTCTAATACAGTCACCAACAACACGTTCTGATCTACCAAAACCATACCAAGGAGCAGTGTCAAAATATTCTATACCATTTTCCATAGCGGCATGAATGAGGGCGGCGGCTTCTTCCCGGCTGAGATCGACCAAATTCCCACCTAATGGAGCACAGCCAAGACCCAATTCACTTATTTGAACATTTGTCTGACCGATATTTCTTTTGGGAATATTTTGTATCATTAATCCGTTAAAATTTCCGAAGAGTTAAGTATTTGTCCATCCGCCATCAATCGAAATTGCTTGCCCGGTTACAAAGGAACTTTCATCTGATGCGAGATAAACTGCTAACTCTGCAATTTCATTTGGTTGACCAATTCTGCCCATTGGCTGCCGATCAACGAAAGCTTTTCGCACACTTTCTATCTCTTTTTCATTTGCAGCTTGAGATCGTACTCTTTGATGCCAGCTTGGAGACTCTACTGTGCCCGGACATATTGCATTAGCTCTCACACCCTTTGTTATAAAATCTGCTGCTATTGATTTCATCATTCCAATAACTGCTGCTTTGGATGCGCCATAAATAAACCGGTTTGGCGCAGCGATTAGCGAAGAAACAGCCGAAGCAACAAATATTATACTGGAATTTTCCCGTTTTAGCATATTTGGTAGAAATGCCTTTGTTACTTTATAATTCCCTTTTACATTTAAATTCATCGAGAAATCATAAGACGCGTCATCACAATCTAGTATGGACCCATGATGAACATA